>JAAHTH010000140.1_pt1 | contig 67821 bp, 77 predicted proteins | sample 6116091 | NCBI WGS metagenome assembly JAAHTH01 (sample SAMN13939990, study PRJNA603662) | sponge metagenome | isolation source: marine sponge | host: Mycale hentscheli | place: New Zealand | collected 2006 | reverse complement strand
CGCGCGCTGCAACAGTTCGTGATCACTAGACCCTTAAGGGGCTCATCCGCATCCCACCCCGTGATACAAGGACTTGGTGCGCTGTCTACGTCAGTCTCTGACATCTTTCATGGCCTCTTTTTTCTCCACATTGCGTCGATCCTTGAATCGACTGTTGATCGCCCTGCCAGTGCTGCTTGGACTGTTGATCAGCGCCCCCGCCCAGGCCGCCCAGTGGGATGCCGAGATCCTCACGGTGCCAGCTGACGGTGATGGCGCCCTGGTCACCTTCAGTGAGCAGGAAATCAAGACAGGGCGGAAGGTGTTCAACGTCAGCTGCGGCACCTGCCACGCCGGCGGCATCACCAAAACCAACCAGAATGTGGGCCTGGATACTGAAACGCTTGCGCTGGCCACTCCAGCCCGTGACAACGTCGCGTCTCTCGTGGATTACCTCCAAGACCCCACGTCCTACGACGGGGAATACAGCATCGCCGATTTGCATCCCAGCATGCGCAGTCGCGATCTTTATCCCGCCATGCGCGATCTCACCGATGAAGATCTCCGCCTGATGTCCGGATACATCCTGGTGGCCCCCAAAGTCTTGGGTGTCGAATGGGGCGGCGGCAAGATCTACTTCTAACGCCCAAACAAGATCCCAATCGCTCAGCCTGCTCTTCGGAGCAGGCTTTTTTTATGGCGTGTCCACCGTGAAAAGCTCTGATCGAGAAGGCTTGGCAGGTGAATCATTGTCAGCAGCCATGGACTTCGGTTGACGGCTGTACCACCACTCCTGCAACTCAGGCGTCAAGCGCATCGAAAAGAGCGTCAGGAGCGTGGCCGTAGGGCGAGAGCCCGGCTGAAGCAACTCCACCGAATAGGAAGGGCAGCGCCTGGAAGCAAGATCTGGAACAAACCGGCGACCCACCCGACGCCAACTCGGCTCTTTGCTTCGCCAAGCCAAGCGACAACAGGGCCAGGGCAGCTCCTCACGATCAAACAGACGACAACAGGGTCCAATCACCCGAAAGCTGTACTGTCCGCCTGGACTGGCATGCACCGTTCCGTGCTCCAGCAGTGCCTGTACATCAGAACGCAGGGCAGGAACAGGTGTCACAGGGATGATCAAGCACTTAGAGCCGTCATCACATTAAAAAGCCACCCCGAGGGGTGGCAGAACGATCGCTCGGATGGGCGACCTCAGCTCGAAGCTGCAGAGCTCAATACAGCTCTTCTTCAGCGTGAGTTTTGATGGTGCAATCTGAAGTGGGGTAGGCCACACAGGTCAGAACGAAACCAGCTTCGATCTGGTCGTCGTCAAGGAAGCTCTGGTCGGACTGATCAACGGTGCCGGCAGTGATTTTGCCTGCGCACGTGGAGCAAGCGCCTGCACGGCAGGAATAGGGGAGATCGATGCCTTGCTCCTCAGCAGCATCGAGGATGTACTGATCGTCAGGAACTTCGATGGTCTTGTTGAGGCCTTCGCTCTCGCTGACCAGGGTGACCTTATAAGAAGCCATGGATGGATGTAATGCGCAGAGATCGAATCGATCTGAACCTGCTGGACCGAACCCTTCTACATCGGACAGACGCCTTGATACGGGATTCATCAGGGTTTTCCGTCCAAGCCCAATCAAAGACGGAGCATTAATAAGAAGGGCTTATTGAATGAGTCGCTTGATTTCGAGCAGGCCCCAGCGTCCTTGTTCCCCGATTGGCCTTGCCTGCCAGCCGCATTCAGCCAAAACCTCAATCAGCCGAGGCGCCTGATCCACCAACAAACCACTCAGCAGTCCGCGGCCTGTGGACTTGAGCACCGAAGCGAACTGCGGGGCTAAAGCTTCGATCACCGGAGCAAGAATGTTGCAGAGAAGCAAATCCGCCTCCTCTCCGTTCAACAGTGCCGCGAGCGCATCGATCGATCCATGGCTGACGCGCAGTTGTTCGGCTTTCAAAGCGTTGAGGCCAGCGTTGTCTGTGGTCGCCCGAACCGCCAATGAGTCGGTATCAGCCGCAAACACCTCACGTGCGCCAAGGGCCAAGGAAGCCAAACCCAACACCCCACTCCCCCAGCCCAAATCGGCCACCCGCTGATCGCGTGGAGGCATCGCCTCAAGCGCTTCAAGGCAGAGGCGGGTGGTGGGATGACTGCCGGTTCCAAAAGCACTTCCAGGGTCCATCTTCAAGACCAAGCGGTGGGCGTGCTCTTCAGGGACCTGCAGCCATGCCGGAAGGATCAACAAGCGCTGACCCACGGGATCGGGTTGCCAATGCTTTTTCCAACTAAGACTCCAGTCTTCGTCGGCCAACTCCTCCCAAAGCGGCTCTGCCAAGGCCAGTCCAAACGTGTCCGCCATCGGGCGAAGGCTGTTCAGCAACTGGTCACGTTGATCTTGCGGCCACTCCGACGCTGGCAGCCATGCCAGCAACGTGCGCTGGTCTGGCGACTCTGGGGCATGTTGAACGGCCAAGCGATGCAGCCCAAGGGACTCCAGCTTCCAAAGCAAGGACTCCTCAAGGACGGGAGGCAGGGGCAGGGAAAGGCGCCACCACATCACAGCGTGACGGGGTGGGCTTCCTGAATGCCGTTAATGCTGTGAATGGTAGTCAACAGATCGGGAGTAATCGGGTCATCAATGCTGAGAACCATCACGGCATCCCCACGCACGATGCGACGCCCCACCTGCATGGAAGCGATGTTGACGTTGTGCTCACCAAGAAGGGAGCCAAGGTGACCAATGATGCCTGGCATATCGCGGTGCCTGGTGAACAGCATGTGACGGCTTGGCGGAACATTCACGGGGAATTCATCAATGCTGGTCACGCGTAAATCACCATCTGCAAACACCGCACCGGTCACGCTGTGACCTCCCTGACCACCGCGAGTGGTGAGCTGCAGAGACCCACCCGCAAAATCACGGCTGGCATCATCTTTAATTTCCAGCACATGAATGCCGCGGCCCTTGGCCTCCAGCGATGCATTCACGTAGTTGATCCGATCTCCCAGTGCCGTGCTGAGCAAGCCCTTCAGAGCCGCCACTACCAGGGGTTGTGAGGGGTGGCTGGCGAATTCGCCTTGCAAACGCACCTCCAACTCCTGAATCTGCCCGCCACTGAGTTGACTCACGAGCAAACCGAGGGTTTCGGCCAGCTGGAGATGGGGTTTGAGGCGCTCCATGATCTCGGCACTGAGGCCTGGGATATTCACGGCGCTGCGGGCAGGCAGTCCCAGCAACACATCACGAATTTGTTCGGCGACATCAACCGCCACATTTTCTTGAGCCTCTTCCGTGGACGCTCCGAGATGAGGGGTCAACACAAGCCCTCGCTCCACAGCGCGCAGAGGGGAGTCTTGAGCTAGCGGTTCAGATGCAAACACATCCAGACCGGCCCCAGCGATCACTCCGGATTCAATCGCTTCCGCGATCGCCGGCTCATCAACAATTCCGCCACGGGCACAATTCACAATCCGTGCCGTGCTTTTCATCGTGCGCAACAGCTCGGCATTGACCAGATTTTCCGTATCCGGCGTGCGCGGAATATGCAGGGTGATGTAATCGGCCTGCTGGAACAGGGCTTCCAACGTGGTGAGCCGCACCTGCATCTGCTGAGCACGTTCTGCAGAGATGAACGGATCAAAGGCGATCACCTCCATACCCATCGCTTTCGCGACGCGAGCGACGTGGGAGCCGATTTTGCCCAACCCCACCACGCCAAGCGTTTTTTTATAGAGCTCATTCCCCACATATTTTTTGCGATCCCAGGCTCCAGACCGCATCGAACCATGGGCTTGGGGCACGTGACGAGACACCGACAGCAACATCGCAAGCGCATGCTCCGCCGCGGCGATCGTGTTGCCCTCGGGTGAATTCACCACCAACACCCCGCGCTGCGTCGCCGCAGGCACATCCACGTTGTCGACCCCCACACCCGCACGGCCGATGATCCGCAACCGATCAGCAGCCTCAATCACATCCGCTGTGACCTGGGTGCCCGAACGGATCATCAGGGCGTCGTAATCGCCAATGATCGATTTGAGCTCTTCCGGTGACAACCCAACGCGCTGATCGACTTGAGCCACTTGGCCAAGGATGTCGAGCCCCGCCTGATCAATGGGGTCTGAAACGAGAACTTTTGTCATCCAGCGGCGGGAGAGAGCCACCACTAACTGTAGAGATCAGCCCGAACGGTCTTTTCCAAGTGTTTTCCAGCCCAAACAGTTCCAAGGGAATCGGCTCCAGGAGCAACAGTTCCGAGCGAGAATGAAAGCTCGGCTGCTGTTGTTTCATGCCCGTTTGCGTTCTGGTTCTCAATGAGCGCACTGCTGCCGACCGTCTTCGCCTGTCGCTCCAAGAGTTAGGCACGCCATTGCTTCGCGTCGCCCTCGTCGCACCCGCCCCCGGGAAAGGCGCCGAGCCACAGCAGCAAGAATCCGCCTCTGATTCTGATCTCCCTGCTGAGGCGATGGACGATGTGGACCTGCTAAATCCCAATCTGGCCCGCAGTCGCCGTCAAAAGTCGATGGCACGCTGGTTGATGCCCTTCGGCTTTTTCGCAGGCGCCACCTTCACCCAGATCACCACGCTCGATACGTTTGCGAGCTTTGGTCCCTGGGGTGCAGCCTTCATTGGGGGATTATTGGGCATGGGGTCCGGCCTGATGGGCAGCTATGCCGCCGCCGCCAGCGTGCCGTCGGAAAACGAGGATGGCGTAAGAATCCTGCGCAATCGACACCTCGAAGGCTGCTGGCTCCTGCTTCTAGAAACGAGGCCTGGGTTGGAATTGCCTTGGCAAACCGTCCAAAAGGCACGTCCCCAGCAAGTGGTTCGGCTCAGCGAACTATGAGCCTCCCTCGCGACGCGCTGCTTCGGTCCTGCAGGCATCCCACCACGATGGCCGCCTTGATCGACATTGCGGAAGACGTTCTGAAGACCTGGCAACCCCGCTGGAGTCCTTTTCTCTCAGCCCTCATGCTGGAAGATGCCAATCAGCTCGGGGCCCTGGCAGAACTGAAGATCAGCCGAGATGGCGGCTACCCAGGAGCCGAGCGACAACGGTTGCTCATCCAACATGCGGCGTCCCCAGAGCCTGAGCCCCCTTGTCCTTTGGCTGGTCTCAACGTGGAGGGAAACTTCCTATTCGACCCAACCTCACCCGACGAGATGCGCCTAGCCCTGCAAGGCATCGGGGTGGATGACGCGTCCCTCGGTGATCTATGGATCCGTGGAGACAGGGGTGCTCAAGCCATTTGCACACCGGAGGCCGCGGCCCTGCTGCAAGGCCAGCGAGGCAGCGTTCGCGAGGTGATGATCGCCTGTGAATCTTGGCCACTCGAGGCCCTGCAATGGCCTGTTCAGCGTGTTGCTCGCCGCTTGAGCAGCGTTGAAGCTTCGTGCCGTCTTGATGCCATTGCCTCTGCCGGCTTTGGCATCTCTCGCTCAAAGGTCGTGAAACAAATTAAGGACGGGCGGTTGCGCCTCAATTGGGAACCGGTGCGGCTGGCAAGTCGCGATTTAAAAGTGGGAGACCGCCTGCAACTTCAAGAGAGAGGCAGCATCGAGGTCATGAACATCGAACGCACGAAACGGGAGCGATGGCGCGTTGACATTCTCCGCCAATAAGTGGAGCGAATTCTGAGGGCACTCCAACTGCTAACTTCAGTGCCTGGTTGAGCCATTTATCAACCACCCGTCTCAAAGGACAAATTTGAGAATTGGGGGCGATTAGCTCAGAGGTAGAGCACTACCTTGACACGGTAGGGGTCACTGGTTCGATTCCAGTATCGCCCACTTCCCTTTAGGGACAGGAGTTGGACAATGGCATGCAGCTTGATCGTGGGGCTTGGCCGCTCCGGGGTCGGCGCAGCGCGCCTTCTTCATGCCCAAGGTCATCAGGTTGTTGTTCTCGAGAGGGATAACGGTCCCGAACAACAATCCAAAGCCCAACAACTGAGCGATCAAGGCATCCAAACCGAATTGGGATGCCCTCTGGAATTTTCCAGCTTTCAACCTTGGCTAGATCAAGTTGAGCAAGTGGTGATTAGCCCGGGGATCCCCTGGGACCATCCCACCTTGATGCAGCTACGCGACCACGGCGTGACGGTGAGAGGTGAAATGGCCGTGGCTTGGCAAGCCCTTCGCGATTGCCCTTGGATTGGAATCACCGGCACCAATGGCAAAACCACCGTGACGCACTTGCTGCATCACGTTCTCAACCAAGCGGGACTGCATGCGCCGATGGCGGGGAATGTGGGCCATTCGGCCGCCGAATTAGGGCTGCAATGCATGGATCCATCCCAAACCAAACCGGATTGGATCGTGATGGAGATGAGTAGCTACCAAATTGAATCGGCGAATGAAGTGAGGCCAACCATCGGCATTTGGACCACGCTGACGCCCGACCATTTGGAACGGCACGGCTCCATGGATGCCTATCGAGACATCAAACAAGGCCTGCTTCAACGCTCCAAGCATGCCGTTCTCAATGCCGACGACGCTGACCTAAAGAGCAGGCAGGCTCACTGGCCAGATGCCCAGTGGGTTAGTTCTGCACAAACGAACCATGAGCCATTCAATCTTGAGCTTTGGGTGAATCCAGAAGGTTTCGTTTGCAATAAAAAAGGTGCCCTCTTTCCAGCCAATGCTCTGGCCATGCCTGGCGAACACAACCGCCAAAACATGCTGCTCGTCACCGCAGCTGCCTTGCAAGCTGGATTAGAGCCGCAAGCGATTGAGCGTGGCTTGCGCAGTTTCCCTGGAGTGCCCCATCGCCTAGAGAATCTGGGATCGCTCCACGGAATGAACGTCTTCAACGACAGCAAAGCCACGAATTACGACGCGGCTGCCGTTGCACTTCAAGCCGTACCAGGCCCAATCATTTTGCTTGCCGGTGGACTGTCTAAACAAGGCGATGCCAGTGGATGGCTGCAATTGCTACAAGACAAGGTTTGCTCCATCGCCCTATTCGGAAGTGATCGAGATGTTTTATCGGGCCTGATTCGTGACTTCGGCTATACAGGAGACGTGACATCGCACTCCACCATGACGGATGCCGTGACGGCAGCGGTTGAGAACGGGAAACATGGGAATGCCGCCTCTCTGCTGTTATCACCCGCCTGCGCAAGCTTTGATCAATACAAGGATTTTGAAGCCCGCGGCAATCACTTTAGGGAGATGATTGAGCAATACTCTCTTAGCCCATCAACGCGAGCAAACTAAGCCCATACGAGGGATTTGCCTGGCAAATCCATAGCCTTCTAAATCAAGGTCGTCAGGATCAAGGCCTGCTAGAAAGCTTTTAAAAAATATTTACTAAGACAGTGAAGACCCTATCCATTCAAAGTCCAGACAACCCAGAATTCAGCTCCTGCGATCCTTTCTCAGCACAGCAAACAATTCGCCTGAAAATCCAGGCAAGCGCCAGGCCCATACCCTAAATTCGTTGAATGAAGATATCAAAACGCCTTCTACCCTTCACCCTCTTTATCTTCTTGGTGTCTTGCAACACCAAGGGAGCCAAAGATCAACAGACTTGCTCTCTTTACAACGCTGACAAAATTGACGCCGTCGAAGCTCTCGAACGCTTAGGGCTTCAACCCAACAAGAACGGGCAGAGGTTTGAGCCAGTTGAAACCACCTGTGCTTCCTTCAAGAATTCTCCTTGAAAGGGCGAAAAGCCCTTCTTCCGAGCAAGACAGATCCCTCTCCCCCAAGCAGACGGACTCGAGCAAAATGAGGGAGATAATGATGATCGTCCCTCTTTTACTTAAAGCCATTTCACCTGTCAGATAAAGCCACTAGTCAATCAACACCACAAGAAGGTAGAGATATTCAATCAATGCATTCCCAAGAATAGGGCCGCGTGCGCAAGAAGCCACGCTGGCTTGATCAGCACGAGCAGCTAAAATCGATTGACTCCTAGGGCAATCTTCAAAGAATGCCGCGCCTACGATCTCAGCAATGCACCCCCATCATCCCGCCTCCTCAAACTTTTCATCATGACTAAAGCCTCATACTGGCTCATGAAGAGCGAGCCAAATGTTTACGGCATTGAACACTTAAGGGATGAGAAAGTTACACTATGGGATGGGATTAGAAACTACCAAGCCCGAAACTTCATGCGCAAGATGAAGGTCGGAGATCAAGCCTTTTTCTATCACTCCAATTGCAAACCTCCAGGAATTGTAGGTCTCATGGAAGTTACAGAAACGGGCCTTGTCGATCCAACGCAGTTTGATGCCAGCTCTAAGTATCACGATCCAGCCTCTAAGCAAGAGACTCCACGCTGGGATTGCGTGAAACTTGCCTATCGCGGCCAGTTTTCTGACATGCTGACCCTTGATGATCTTCGTGAGTCATACCAAGCAGACCAGCTAACCGTCGTTCGTCGCGGAAATCGCTTGTCCATTCTTCCGGTTGACACAGAAATCGCGATGGATTTATTAAAGAGACTTGGACCACTTCAATGATCCGCTCGGAAACATTTCTACTGAGCGACTGCCGATTGCCACCATTATTCCAAGGGCCTGGATTGGCTTCAGGAAAGCGCCCTGGTCCTTCATCGGACTGACAGCATTGATGCTGATCAGCCTGATGGGCTTAGGGGTGATCGCACGAGATCTCCAACTCAGCAGCAATCGTTTCCTTCAATACACGGGTGATCTTGTGCTCGTGATGGCGGCCCTTGTTCCGCTCGCTCCCCTTTTGGCGCTGCTGCAGCTGGCAGACGAACACTTACCAGGGGGATTGGATCGAGACCCAGAGCAACCCGCGGCAAGACGCCGATTTTTTTGGCTTCTAAAGCAGACCTGCGGCCTCGTGGTTCTAGAGGTCCTCATCGGCATTGGAGGGATCAGCTCGATTCGTCTTTTGAGTCAATTTTTGGCCCCCCACAGCGGTGTTCTTGCCAGCTTGGCCTTCCTGTTGGGTGGTGTCGGCATCGCCATCTGGCTGATTGGCCAACTTCTCTCCATTCCGTTGCTGATCCATCACGGCTATCGGCCACTCCGAGCCATGGAGCACAGTCGCAAACTCGTTCAGGCCAATCGCCTCAAAGTCATGGCCTTGCTGGGACTTCTTCTAGGAATCAACTTGCTTGGCCTCATGGCCGCGAGCCTTGGGCTGCTCTTGAGTCTTCCGTTTAGCGCCCTCTTGTTGATGGCCAGTTGCCGGACTCAAACGCCTTGGCGAAGGGAGTCGCGACGAAACATTTTGCCGACGTAAAGGCGGGTGAGCTCTCTGGAATCAACCCCATTCTGAACGAGAAATCCCGCCAAAGCGGCCTGCACGAGTCGGTACTGATCCCAATTCGGACAACGCTCAATAAAGTCCGCCATGGCCTGGTGCAAAGGCAGGGGCATCTCAGCTTGAAAACTGACGATGTCTTCACCCTGGATGGGCTCAGGCATTGCTTGAGCCACACCAACTGCAACGGACTCAACAACCTGATCAGTCACCAATTGGCCTTGAATCACTCCTCGCTCCCTCTTCATGGCGACCCGAATCTATGGCCTGTTCTCCACAATCACAAGGGGCCGTCAACAGAGGTCGCGAAGGCCATTGCCAACCACTCCGCCCCTGCGGCCTAGGCCAAAAAAGCAGTCCAAGACAGGAGTTTCTCCTTCTCCAGGGGGTCCACTTACCGCGCTCGGGCAATAGCACACAATCTCCAAAACCGATGTTTTTCCACAGGGGAAAGACCGCAACTCAAAAACAGCCCGTGAGCCTGTGGAAAAGCTGTGCAATGGGGCTGTTCCAACGTGGAGAAATCAATCAATCCTGATTGATCAGACCAGCTAATACAATCTTCAATCCCAAGCCGTTCTCAACGCAGCCAGGAACGCTTGAGCCGCTGGAGCAGGCCAAGCGCCCTCGAGCCCTCGACTCTGCATCCCCTTGCCTTGAAGCACCACACGCAGCCCCCAGTGGTCACGGGTGCCATCAAGGCACCCCCACCACTCCTGCTGTTCCAGCTCCAAGGTGATGGATTCTTCCTCCATCAACTGATCAGAAATCAGATTGTGTTGATGGTCGAGCTCAACAAGAAGGGTCTGCAGCCCCTTCACTTCCATCTCAGTAAGCTCGACAGCCCAAGATTCCCCTCCGATGAGGAAGGGAAATCCATGACGGCTGAAATCACGGGCGAGACGCCAGCCAGGCCCCTCCTCTTGGATCATCCAGGCAGGAGATCAGGCTGATCCTGCTCGTCGGAAAGCTCAACGATTGCGCGATGAACCGGCTTCACACTGGATTCCTCTAGAAGCCCGTCGAAGTCGTCAAAACGTCGCTGCTTGGCGCGAAAAGCGATTTTGACTGTTGTCAGATAACGGTTGGTGGACTGACGAATCAAGCTCTCACCCCGCTTCGCGAGGTCCTTTGAGTCCACACCTGCAGAAATCATTCCCATCTAGTCATCGACACTTCACTCTATGTGAGCAAATCGCTGTGAAACGGAACCTGCATGGGATAAGCGCGTTGGGGACGACCCGGCACTCGCAAAACGATCTGGCGGCCTAACCCCATCGCGAGGAGTGGACGTCTCAGGTGCGTCATCAAACCACTCACCTCTTCAAGGTGCTTGCCATCCATGCACTCAATACGAATGCATCCCCAACTACGGGACATCCGGCAATCACGTAACGGTTCCAACTCAGCTTCAATCTCTGGATCCTCCCTGTAGAAGGAAAACACCAGGCGGCTCAACCGATCCATCGCTAGGCCCCGTAGCCTTAACTCCTTATCAAGATGGCCATGGCTGAGGATCAGCCCCTAAAGGACGAACAAAACCTTCATCTTTCTGTTCAAGGAACACTGGCCATCGACCTTGGGAGCACCAATACGGTGGTGGCCTTTCACGACGGCAGCGCCTCCCCCCCCCAACTCCTCGATCTCGCCCCGATCAGTCAACGACCGGGGGAAGTCCCGAGCCTCATCTGGAGCAACGCTCTTTCCAACCATCAGCCTCTCGTTGGCCGGCAAGTCCTCGACAGCGGACTCTCCGATGGCACATCCCCGGAACTTCATCGCGACTTCAAGCGCTGGATCGGCGTCTTGGACAAATCCGACCTTCCATCCCATCCCCTCAGCCCTGAGCAAGCGGGCGAGATTCTTTTGCACCAGATCTGGAAACGCCTGCCCACGACCGTGTCGGTGAAGCGGCTGGTGCTCACAGCTCCAGTGGATCAGGCGCTTGGTTATCGCCAATGGCTGTTAAAGGCCTGCACGATCCTTCCGGTTGACGAGGTGGCGCTCGTGGATGAGCCAACAGCCGCGGCCATGGGCGCAGGATTGCCTGCAGGCTCCAAGTTGTTGGTGGTGGATCTAGGCGGAGGCACGTTGGACCTCTCCCTTGTCGCCTTAGAAGGTGGGGAAGGAAGGGCCGCTCCCATCGCTCAGCTGCTGCGCTTTCGGGGGCGAGACCTTAAAGACAGCAAGCAAACGCTGCGCTCGGCAAGGGTCTTAGGGAAAGCAGGCATCGCCTTGGGTGGCAGGGATCTCGATCACTGGATCTTGGATCACCTTTTTCCAAACGATCCGGATCTAATTCTGAGAAGTCAGACGAGCCTTTTGAATGCGGCTGAACGCTTGAAATGCCGCCTGAGCAGCCCTGATGTCGGGAATGAGGAGACCCTCAGCGAGTTGGCAAGCAGCATCGACCTCGCGCAACCCATCACCTTGTCGCTCAATCGCAACCAACTCCACGCACTGTTTGAGCGCCGGGGATTGATCAAGGTTCTTGAAGGGCTGCTCGATCGCACATTGGCCTCGGCCCGCCAGCAAGGCTGCAGACCGGAAGACCTCAACGCCGTCGTCGCCGTTGGAGGAGGAGCCCATCTTCCGCTGGTGCGCCAATGGTTATTAGAGACGATGCAGCCGGTGCCATTGCTGACGCCACCACCCGTTCAAGCCGTGGCCACTGGTGCTCTCAATCTCACGCCGGGGGTAAGGATCAGAGATCTCCTCCAAAAAGGCGTGTATTTGCGCTGCTGGGATCGTCGCAGTCGTGCCCATCACTGGCATCCCTTATTTCTGAGTGGCCAACCATGGCCCTCGCTTCAACCCTTGGTGCTGAACCTGAGCGCAAGTCGCAGCCATCAACAGGACATCGAGCTCGTGCTCGGTGAGCCCCAGGGCGAGCGGCGTCACGAAGTGGTGTTCGTTGGAGGGCTTCCCACGATTAGGGACAACAGCAACGTTCCAGACACCATTCAGCCGCTTCCAAGCAAGACCATTCGTCTTCAACTCAATCCCGTTGGCCAACCAGGTGAAGACTGCCTACGCCTAGCTTTTCAACTTGATGACGATGCGCAACTTGTGATGAGCGGGGAAGATTTAAGAACGGGTTTGGCCATCGAACCGTGCACTCTGATAACTGTGCAGTGAACGGTCCGTCCACACACCGTTGAGAGTCCTTTCTCCCCTCCATAGAAAGGAGTTTCTCTAAAGAGGCTTTGGACTTTGGCGCTGCGTCGCCACCTGCCACGTTTTTGGATCATGGCGACCCTTGGTGGAGTCGCAGCACTTTGTGCTGGAGCTTATTTATGGGAGCAACAGCTGCCGCGGAAATTGAGTCGGGCGCTAGCAGCTAACGACCTGCCTGCCTGCCTGCGCTACGGAGAACAACTAGCTGCCTTGCGTTGGCTCGGCCAGAAAGCGCCCGAAGAGCTTGCCGTGTGTCGACGCAAACTCGCTCAACAAACCTGGGATCAGGCTGATCCAGGTCGAGCTCTGCTCCTTCAAGAGCAGCTCGTGAATTCAGGCGTTGGCTCTCCACAGCAAAAAGAACAAGATCAACAACAGCTCAAACGCTGGCGCGATCAGCTACGGGAACAGGCTCTCGCTCAATTTCGCGCTGGCAAGTTAAACGAGGCATTGACCATGCTTCAGCCGCTGGAGAAGCACGATGGACGCCCCGGAAGTCGCTTAAGTGACGGCTTGAAGGAGAGCTGGAATCGCAATCGCCTTCAGCTGGAACAGCTGAGAGAGCATGTGAACCAAGAACAATGGTGGGAGGCACTCAGCGCCCTCAACCAGCTCGATCATCCCTGGTGGCAACGCCAAGCCGAACCCATGCGTCAGGAAGTCGAGCAGGCCATTGACGATTTAAGGGACCAGAAAGAGCACCACAGCCACGGAGCCTTGCCGGCTCACACGGTGGCGAGAGATCAATTGAACGAGGCAGTGGATGCCCACATCCGCGAGGGCATGGCTCCTTGGGAGGCATTCATGGCCGGTTGCAGCGATCTAGGCGGCACCATCGTTGAGGACGGTCCTGAGACGCTCTGTCAGGCCAAGAATTAAGGCCTTGTTTTGACTTCCCGTGAGACAATCGCCTGACTTGAACCGATGTCCATGCAGCCGGGTGACAAGGTTGTCGTCTCCACCAGCGTTGTGGTTTTCAACCACCCCCAACATCGAGGAGAAAGTTTCGATATGGAAGGAAGTGAGGGAGAGGTTTTCCAGGTGCTCGACGATTGGAAGGGGCGTCCCATCAGCCCAACGCTTCCGATTGTTGTGGCTTTTGGTCGCTACAAGGCCCACTTCCGAGTTGACGAGCTAACCCCAGCCGGGTGAAGCAAGCCTGATCATTCAGGGTTGTTTTCATGAACGCGTCGAAGGAAAACCCCCTCCTCTCCATCCAAACCAAGCAGGCGCAGTTCAATCGTTTCCGATTGACGCGTCGGCACGACCCTGCCGCAAAAATCCGGATGGATTGGCAATTCGCGATGGCCTCGGTCCACCATGACCAGCAAGGACACTCGCCGTGGTCTGCCCCAGGCCTGGATGGCCTCCAAGGCGGCTCTCACGGTTCGCCCCGTAAAAACAACGTCATCCACGAGCACGACATCCCTTCCCTCCACGCTCACGGGCAGGTCGGTGGCCTGAACCATGCGCACACCCACACGACCTAAATCGTCGCGATGAAATGTGGGGTCAAGAGTGCCCGTAGCCACAGCGTGACCGCTCTGATCTTGTAGAGAGCGCGCAAGGACACCCGCCAATTGAACTCCGCGGGTTGGGATCCCAAGCAACACCAGAGATTCCACGTTGGGCACGGACTCCAACACCTGGGACGCCAGGCGCGTCACCGTTTTTCGCAGCTCATCCGCAGAGAGAATTTCAATCCGATCATTCCCAACGTCTCGATCTGCCATCGCTTTCTTTTAAGGCGATCAGTGTATGAACGATTTTCCCCAGCACGATCAGCTTTTGCAAACCTGCAAGGCACAAATCAGAAGCTTTTGGGCAGCAGGGAGGTAACTTGAATCTGTAGAGGGACTTAAGAACTGAGATTGACGGAGTGAACGTACCGAACAACCTCGAACAAAATCTTCCTCGCAACGCTCCCGTTGCACCTGTGGTTCTTGCGATCCTGGACGGCTGGGGAATTTGTGACTCCACTGAGCACAACGCCATCCGCAGCGCGTCAACTCCTGTCATCGATGCGCTCTGGCATGCGTATCCCCACGCCCTGATTGAAGCGAGCGGATCCCATGTGGGCCTTCCCGACGGTCAGATGGGCAATTCAGAAGTCGGGCATCTCACCATTGGAGCCGGTCGGATCATCCGGCAAGAGCTGGTGCGTATTAGTGAAACCGTGCGCGAACGCCGGCTTGGCAGCACCGCAGCGCTTCAAGCCGTCGCCGACCGTCTCCGCAGCACTGGTGGCACCCTGCATCTGCTCGGTCTCTGCTCCGATGGCGGCGTACACAGCCATGTAGACCACGTTTGCGGACTGCTCGAATGGGCGGCAGAAGAGGGGCTTAAGAACGTGGCCATCCACGCCATCACGGATGGACGAGACACGCCAACCCAAAGTGCACCGACACACCTGGGCAAAATCCAAGCCGCAATCAGCAGCCATGGAATTGGCCGAATTGCCAGTCTCTGCGGGCGCTACTGGGCGATGGATCGTGACCATCGCTGGGAGAGAACAGAGCGGGCCTATGCCCTCCTAACGGATCCTGACTTGGCCAGGACCGACGCTGAGCCCTTATCCGCACTGACCAGCAGCTACGACCAAGACATCACCGACGAATTCTTAGAACCCGTTCGCGTCTCCGACGATCCACTGCGAGATGGGGATGCGTTGCTGATGTTTAACTTCCGTCCAGACCGAGCCAGACAGATTGTTCAGGCGCTCACACTCCCGGAATTTGACGGTTTCAAGCGTGTGCATCAGCCAAAGCTGGATGTCGTGACGTTTACGCAATACGAAACGGATCTACCAGTCTCCGTTGTGTTCCCACCCGAATCCCTCGATCAGCTTCTCGGACAGGTGGTCGCAGATGCCGGCCTCAAGCAGTACCGCACAGCCGAAACGGAAAAATATCCCCATGTCACCTATTTCATGAACGGGGGAATTGAACAACCCCTTCAAGGCGAAAAGCGACATCTCGTCCCCTCTCCCCGGGTCGCCACCTACGACCAAGCTCCTGCGATGTCCGCAGACACGCTCACCGAAAGCTGCGTTGCCGCGATCCAGCAGGGTGAACACTCCCTGGTTGTCATCAACTATGCCAACCCCGACATGGTGGGCCATACCGGCATGATGGAAGCCGCTACGCAAGCGATTGAGACCGTTGATCGCTGCATCGGCAAGTTGCTGGATGCCGTTGGGCGAATGGGTGGCACCTTGCTAATCACGGCAGACCATGGAAACGCTGAGCGGATGCAAGGACCGGATGGTCAGGCCTGGACAGCACACACCACTAATCCCGTGCCGGTCATTTTGATCGAGGGAGAGAAACGCAAGGTCCCAGGATTCGGGAATTCGATTCGACTTCGAGAGAATGGGGGCCTAGCCGATATTGCGCCAACGCTTCTTCAGCTGCTCAATTTGGACAAACCCGAAGCCATGACGGGCATCTCCTTGATTGAACCGATCGAAGCCTCAGCTCCAGCAACGACCAAGCTGCCACAACCCGTTTAAGTAAGATCCATTCATGCTTACGACTGTTCTCTCCTGGGTCTGGATCGGCAGTGGTGCCGTTCTGATTCTTCTCGTTCTCCTGCACAGTCCCAAAGGGGATGGAATGGGAGGGATCGCGGCCAGTGGAAGTTCATCGTTCACCAGCTCTAGCAGTGCGGAAGCAACGCTGAATCGCATTACCTGGACAACACTTTCATTTTTCCTCGCACTCGCTGTGATTCTGAGCGCAGGCTGGCTTAGCTAACTCCTCGGCTGAATTTAATGTCATCCCGTCAATTCATCGTTCACGCACGCATGAATTGAGTCTTAAAAGACGAGTTAAAGACCATATATTTGGAACAAAATCCGCGTTATTTTTAATTTTTTATTCGTCGGCTCAGCAGGTTTGCTTCAAAGAAGCGTGATGATGCCCTAGACCCTGCAGGTGGACATCATCACGAGAGGAATCAAGACAGCTGCCGTAGCGATTCACTGGAATTGAGGAGAACCAACCCGTTCGGCATAGGCCTCTTCTCCATGGGCCTGCACATCAATTCCCAGGTTCTCTGCTTCTTCTGACACCCGGAAGTGCAGGCCCAGACCCCTCAAAACGAACGCGATCAAGAACGTGCCACCAGCTGCCAGGCCATAGGCCACCAAGACGGCTTGCAGTTGCCCCACAATCAGACCACCCCGTCCCTGTTCGATCAGAACATTGGCAGCAGGATGCCCAGCAATCAAGTCAGAACTGGCAAAAACACCCGTTAGCAAGGCGCCAATCGTGCCCCCCACACCGTGAACCGCATAGGTATCGAGAGAATCATCAAATCGAAGTCTCACTTTGAGCTGAACTGAGGCAAAGCAAAACAACGACGTGATGGCACCAATGGCCATCCCCGCACCGGGGGTGACAAACCCAGCCGCCGGGGTGACACCAACCAAGCCAGCGACAGCACCTGTGGCCATACCAACAACGGTGGGTTTGCCACTCCTCCAAGTCTCGATCAAAGACCAAGCCACCAAGCCCGCGGCTGCTGAGATATGCGTTGTCGTAAACGGCAACTCTGCACCGGCTACCGCCAACTGACTTCCACCGTTGAAACCAAACCAACCAAACCAGAGCAGACCCGTCCCCAGAAGAATCTGACTGACATCGTGGGGAGGACGCACGGCGTTAGGCCACTGACGGCGCGAGCCCACCAGCCCAGCGAGCACCAAGGCCGATACGCCAGAACTGATATGAACCACCGTCCCACCGGCGAAATCAAGATCTTTACCAAGGAAGCCCCCACCCCAAACCATATGGGCCAAAGGGGCGTAAACCAGCAACAACCAAATCGGGCTGAACACACACCAAAACTTGAAACTGATCCGCTCCACCAGCGCACCCGAGATCAGAGCAGGCGTGATGATCGCAAACATGCCCTGAAAGAGCGCAAAGGTGAGACCTGGAATCGCCAGTCCATCCCAGACGGGAGGCACGTTCTCCAACAAAGCAAAGGAGAACGGATTACCCACCACAGCTTGCAAGGCACCCCCATCGGAGAACGCGAGACTGAATCCAAAGGTGACCCACACCAACGTGGCAAGTCCCATCATCACGAAGCTCATCGCCATCGTGTTGAGTACGTTTCGAGATTGGACAAACCCGCCGTAGAAAAACGCCAAACCAGGCGTCATCAACAGCACCAAAGCCGAGGACGTCAAAATCAGGGTGTTGTCAGCTGCCAAAAGGGCCGTCTCTCCGGCGTAGGCAGGAAGCAAGGCAGCACTCAATAGTTGAAGTGCTGGCACCACCAATAGGGCGATGAGGAATCGACGAAGACGGGACGACAAAAGAGCCTTTTTGTATTCATCGATACCGTTGCAAACCAAAGCACTCAAAAACTGTTCACTCTGAACATTTTCAGTGCTTTGGCGCATCGATCGACCCTGATCAGGTTTCATCCTCTGAAGGCGTCACGCTGCGTAACTGATCGAGCCCCCTCGAGGCCAATCGCTGAGACCGGTTGATGGCTTTCACAAGCAAAAAGAGGACCCAACCCACAATCAAAGAATCGAGCAACACCTTCATTGCCTGACCAAAAAGCAGCTCCCCGCCCGCATAGGGGAGCACCCATGCCTCCCAACCACCATTCCGAATCAACGGATTCAGCAAGGGCATTAGCAGGTCTTGTGTAAGAGCATCGACAATTTGCTGAAACTGCGTTCCCACCACAACGGCAATCGCCAAATTCAAGGCGTTGCCCTTCTGGAAGAAAAAGTCTGTGAACTCACGAAACCAACGATGAGCCATGACAAAAAACGAAAGCGTGATTGAGCTCCTTCCATTAAAAAAGCCCCCGCGTTAACGGAGGCTTAAAACTTGGTGGGGAATCAGCGCTTAGTAGTCGAAGTCGCCGCCCATACCACCGCCACCAGCAGCAGCTTCTTTCTTCTCAGGCATGTCAGCCACGATGCATTCGGTGGTTAGCACCATGCCAGCGATCGATGCGGCATTTTGCAAACCAGAGCGGGTCACCTTGGCCGGATCAACAATGCCAGCAGCAAGCATGTCGACGTACTCACCATTGGCGGCGTTGTAGCCCTCGTTAAAGGACTTGGACTTGACGTTTTCGGCAACGACAGCACCGTTCACACCAGCATTTTCAGCGATACGCATCAGAGGAGCGGTCAGCGCTGAGGCCACGATGTTGGCACCAATCAGCTCTTCGCCTGAAAGGTTGGCGGCTGCCCACTCTTCCAAGGCTGGTGCCATGTGAGCCAGGGTTGTACCGCCACCAGGAACGATGCCCTCTTCAACAGCCGCCTTGGTGGCGTTGATGGCATCTTCCAGACGAAGTTTCTTGTCCTTCATCTCGGTTTCAGTGGCTGCTCCCACCTTCACGACAGCAACGCCGCCGGCCAATTTGGCGAGACGCTCCTGAAGCTTTTCTTTGTCGTAGGTGGAATCGGTCTCATCCATCTGCTTCTTGATCTGCTCGCAACGCGTGCTCACAGCCACCTCATTGCCTTCGGCAACAATCGTGGTGGTGTCTTTGTTGATGGTGACGCGACGCGCAGTTCCCAACATCTCCAGCTTGGCATTTTCCAGCTTGAGACCTTGGTCTTCCGTGATCAGCTGACCGTTGGTCAGAACCGCCATGTCCTCGATCATCGCCTTACGGCGATCACCAAAACCAGGAGCTTTTACGGCCGCCACATTGAGCACACCGCGCAAGCGGTTCACCACCAAGGTGGCGAGGGCTTCTTTCTCGATGTCCTCGGCAATGATCAGAAGAGGCTTTCCGGTACGAGCAATTTGCTCAAGAACAGGAACCAAATCCTGAACCAAACCGATTTTCTTATCGGTTAAGAGGATGTAAGGCTCATCCAGAACCGCTTCCATCCGTTCCGTATCTGTAGCGAAATAAGGGGAGATGTAACCCTTATCGAAACGCATACCCTCGGTGACCTCAAGTTCGGTCTCCATGGATTTCCCTTCTTCAAGAGAAATCACACCTTCTTTGCCAACTTTATCCATGGCATCAGCAATCATCTTGCCGACTTCTTCGTCGTTGCCGGCAGAGATTGTGCCGACCTGCGCAATCGCATTGCTATCGGCAATTGGCTTTGCATTTTCCTGGATCTTGCCAACCAAGAATTCAGATGCTTTATCAATCCCCTTCTTCAAAGTGATTGCATTGGCGCCGGCTGCCACATTACGCAAACCTGCTTTCACCATGGCGTGAGCCAAAACGGTGGCCGTTGTGGTGCCATCACCAGCAGCATCATTCGTTTTGGATGCAGCCTGACGAATGAGCGCCACACCGGTGTTTTCGATGTGATCTTCGAGTTCGATCTCTTTGGCGATCGTTACTCCATCATTGATGATTTGAGGAGCACCAAACTTCTTCTCAAGAACCACATTGCGGCCCTTGGGGCCAAGGGTTACTGCGACGGCTTCGGCGAGAATGTCGATACCTTTTTCGAGAGCGCGACGAGCGTTCTCGTTATAAATAATACGCTTAGCCATAAGAGGCAATTAATGAGGATGTAAAGGAAAATTCAGTCGTTTCTGAGATAAAACTCAGAGGGATTGCGGTCAACCCACAACAGCAAGAATGTCTTTCTCGGACAACAGGACGTACTCGTCACTGCCAAGCTTGATGTCTGTACCGGCGTATTTGCTGTACAGAACCTTGTCGCCGATGCTGACTTCAGGAGCCTGACGGCTTCCATCGTCGTTGGACTTACCAGGACCCACCTGGACAACTTCGCCCACCTGAGGCTTTTCTTTGGCCGTATCAGGAAGAAGGATGCCGCCTGCAGTCTTCTCTTCGGATTCAGAGATTTTCACGAAGACGCGGTCTCCAAGAGGCTTAACGGTGGAAACGCTGAGAGAAACAGCTGCCATAAGTATTTGAGAAGCAGGGACAGGGCGCTCGGCGCCGCTCGATCGACGCGAGTTAGCACTCGGGATCGATGAGTGCCAAAGCTAGGTCCGTGCATGGGTGAAGCACCAGCGGTGACCTGTGCGGGTGACCGAACAGCGAGAGCAACATCAAGACGGTGTTAAGGTTCTGCCGCTCAGGAAGGGATCGTCCTGTTGCGCGTCCCTCTCACTTCTCCTTACTTATGGCCGCTGCTGCTCCTGCCTCTACCGGTTCCAAGGGCGTTGTCCGTCAGGTAATCGGACCGGTTCTGGACGTGGAATTTCCAGCCGGCAAACTCCCCAAAATTCTCAACGCGTTACGTATTGAGGGCACCAACACTGCTGGTGAAAAGATCGGCCTAACCGCCGAAGTCCAGCAATTGCTTGGTGACCACAGAGTCCGTGCGGTGGCCATGAGTGGCACCGATGGTCTTGTGCGCGGAATGGAAGCCTTGGACACTGGCTCACCCATCTCTGTCCCTGTGGGAGAAGCCACCCTGGGCCGAATCTTCAACGTGCTCGGAGAGCCCGTTGACGAGCAAGGCCCCGTCAATACCGACGTCACTTCCCCCATTCACCGCGAAGCTCCCAAGCTCACTGAACTCGAAACCAAGCCCAAGGTGTTCGAGACAGGCATCAAGGTGATCGACCTTCTCGCGCCTTACCGCCAGGGAGGCAAGATTGGCCTCTTCGGTGGTGCCGGAGTGGGCAAAACCGTTTTGATTCAGGAGCTCATCAACAACATCGCCAAAGAACACGGCGGCGTGTCTGTGTTTGGTGGTGTGGGTGAGCGCACCCGCGAAGGTAACGACCTTTACGAAGAATTCAAGGAGTCCGGCGTGATCAACGCCGACGATCTCTCCAAGTCGAAAGTGGCTCTCTGCTACGGCCAAATGAATGAGCCTCCCGGCGCTCGCATGCGCGTGGGTCTCTCAGCTCTGACCATGGCCGAGCACTTCCGCGATGTGAACAAGCAGGACGTTCTGCTCTTCGTGGATAACATTTTCCGCTTCGTGCAAGCCGGTTCTGAGGTTTCCGCTCTCTTGGGTCGGATGCCTTCAGCTGTGGGCTACCAGCCCACCCTGGGTACAGACGTGGGTACTCTCCAGGAGCGCGTTGCTTCCACACTGGAAGGTTCCATCACCTCCATTCAGGCCGTTTACGTCCCTGCTGACGATCTCACCGACCCAGCTCCTGCCACAACGTTTGCTCACCTCGATGCAACAACGGTTCTGAACCGTGCCTTGGCTTCGAAGGGTATCTACCCCGCGGTGGATCCTCTCGATTCCACAAGCACCATGCTTCAGCCAGCCGTTGTGGGTGATGAGCATTACCGCACAGCCCGTGCTGTTCAATCCACCCTTCAGCGTTACAAGGAGCTTCAGGACATCATCGCCATTCTTGGCTTGGATGAACTCTCTGAAGACGACCGTCAGACTGTGGATCGTGCTCGCAAAATCGAGAAGTTCCTATCCCAGCCCTTCTTCGTTGCCGAAATCTTCACCGGAATGCCTGGCAAGTACGTGAAGCTTGAAGACACCATCAGTGGCTTCAATCAAATTCTTGCTGGCGAGCTCGACAGCCTTCCTGAGCAGTCTTTCTATCTGGTCGGCAACATCGACGAAGTCAAAGCCAAGGCCGAGAAGATCGCGGCTGAAGCCAATTGATCCCCATCGGGGCGCTTGCGCGCCCCGAACATGATCAACAACTCGCTTTCCAACTCTCCGCAGTCTTCTTTCCATGTCCCTCACCCTCCGCGTTCTGGCACCAGACCAGAGCGTGTTCGATGGTTCGGCCGATGAGGTGATCCTTCCCAGCACCACCGGTCAAGTCGGCATTCTTCCTGGCCACGTTTCCTTGCTCGCAGCGCTCGACGTTGGAGTTTTAAGAGTGCGTACCGATAGCAATTGGCAATCCATCGCCCTGATGGGTGGCTTTGCTGAAGTTGAATCCGATGATGTCACCGTTTTGGTGAACTCAGCCGAGCTCGGCGTCAATATCGACTCCACATCAGCTGAAAGTGATCTTTCCGCTGCACGCACTGCTGTCACCAAGCTCGAAGGTCAGCCCTCCACTCCTGAAAAAGTGAAAGCGCAGCAGCTTTTTGAACGAGCCAGAGCACGTGCCCAGGCAAGCAAATCAACCTAAGTTGTAAAAAACAACGCCTGTCTGAATCAAGCACCCTGAACAGGGTGTTTTTTTATGGATTGAATGTGTCTCCCAAAACTGATTTCAACATTCAACATTCTCCTTAGCAAAGACATAAAAAAGCCCCGTCGAAACGGGGCTAAACACTTGATCATTAAACGAAGAGCCTTCGTTCGAATCAGGCAGTACCGCAGAAAGTAACGTCGGGGAACTTGAGTTTTGCTTCGTCAAGGCTCTTGCCTTTGCCTTCTTCTTGCCAGTAGTTAATGACCTCAGTGGCCTTATTCAAAACTTCAACACGCTCGTTATCAGTGATCCAGCTTTTGCCTTCTAACTCACTTTTGAGAGTCTCCCAAGCATCTTCACGAGGCCAGAAGAAATAAGCCGTCAGGGGGCTGGGGCCACCGCCAACAATCTGATCAACCGCCAAAGCCACGTTGTCAGGAAGCCAGAGAATCTTCAGCAAGAAGCGTCCTTCATCGGCTTTTGGGGTGTAGCCAGAGGGAACTCCATCAGCATCGATGGTGGCAGAAGCAAGTGCTGCACTGCCGCCGCGCATCACTGGACGACCTTCTTTGGGCTCCTGCTGCTGATCTGACACTTCACCCTTAGGAGTTGCATCTTCGCCCTGGGGAGCGGCATCACCCGCGGGTGTTGCGCCGGCCTGGGGTGCTGCATCAGCTGCTGCTGCCTCTGTTGCGACCTCCTGGTCGACGGCTGCGCCTTCGGAAACCGTCATGGTGTCAGGGCTCAAGGATGAAGGACAAAGAACTAACTTACCAGTTGCTGAAGCCAAATCCCCCTGCAATCTTCAGGATCAAAGCCACAAGCAATCCTGCTTTTCGACATTGATGGCGTTATTCGGGATGTGGCAGGCAGTTATCGCCGTGCACTCCAGGCCACCGTGCATCACTACTGCGGGTGGGAGCCTGGTCACGAGACGGTTGATGCCCTGAAGGGTGAAGGACGCTGGAACAATGACTGGGATGCAAGCCTTGAACTTTTACGTCGGCACGCGCTGACCCATCCCTCACCCACCTCGTCCTCCCACTCAGCGGCCCTACCCAGTCGCGCTGATCTCATTGACGTTTTCAGCCGTTTTTACTTCGGATCTGAACCAGAGGGAGATCCCTTCGCTTGGGATGGATTTATTTGCGATGAGCCCCTCCTCGTCGATCGAAACTTTTTTTCAGCCCTGACGAATCGAGACATTCTTTGGGGATTCGTGAGCGGAGCAGAGCCCCCTTCTGCTCGCTTCCTACTGGAGCAACGTCTCGGCTTGCAGAACCCTCCCCTGATAGCGATGGGGGATGCGCCAGACAAACCTGATCCCGAAGGGCTCATCAGGCTGGCAAGCACCCTTGTGGATGGCAACCTCGGTTCCGACGCACCACTAATTGCCTATCTCGGTGACACCGTGGCGGACGTCAACACCGTGATTCGAGCCCGGGAGCAGGTCCCGCAACAACGCTGGATGAGCTTGGCGGTTGCACCTCCCCACCTACAACTCCCAGGGCAATCTGAGGCGCGAGCGCACTACGAGCAGACCTTACGGGCTGCAGGAGCAGAGGTGATCCTCACCGACACCCAAGCAGCACTCAACTGGAACCCCAGTCAGCGTTGATGCGCAAAGAATGGCCCTTGCTTGTTGGAGCGGTTGTCCTCATCGGTCTCCAAACCACCCATCTCCTGGATTGGCTCTTGCTGCAATCGGCAACGCTCGTCTTAGGCGGATTAGGGGGACTCAGCCTCTTGATTTTGCTGCTGGCGAGACGCATTGCCAGCCAAGCCGATCATCTCGCCGAAAAGCTCGGTGAACCGCTTGGAACGCTTGTGCTTACAGGTTCCGTGATTTTGATCGAGCTGGCTCTTGTCACCAGCACCATGTTGAGCGGCGAAAGCAATCCCACGTTGGCGCGGGATTCGATGTTCTCGGTGTTGATGATTGTGCTCACTGGGGTGAAGGGAATCACCTTGATTTTGGCTTCGCGATTTCAAACATCGGGGATCACGGAACCCTTCCAACCAGAAGACATGGCCACCGTCAACCAAAGCGGTGCCTCCACTTACATCAACTTGATCACGACGATGAGCGTGCTTGTGTTGGTGCTGCCTAATTTCAGTTCTGACAGCTCGGAAGCCAACTTCTCCCTCCCGATCAACTGGCTTCTCACCATTGTGGCCATTGGGCTATACGCAGCTTTCCTGCGCTTCCAAACCGGCTCTTACCGCAATCTGTTCCTTGAGGCTTCCCAGCAGCTGGAGTTGCCCGAAACCAAGGAAAAAAACGGGCTGCCCCAGGCATCCAATGGCGATAACGACTCGGCTCTTCGGAGCGGCGTTCTCATGGCGCTCGGCCTCTTGATTTTGGTTCTGATCGCAGAATCGATGGGGAGCCTGATCGACATTGGCATCAGCGACCTCGGGCTCCCAAGCTCCCTGGGTGGTGTGCTTGTTGGCCTCCTCGTCGTGGCTCCGGAAGCGCTGAATGCCTTCCAAGCTGCCAATCGAGGGGAAGTGCAACGGTCTCTCAATACGCTCTATGGATCGTCCTTATCGACGCTTTGCCTCACCGTTCCGGCCGTGCTCTTCGTTGGAGAACTCACCAACACCAAGGTGATCCTTGGTCTCAATCCGATGGAATCCGTGTTGCTTGTTCTCACACTGATCTTGGTCCGCCCTCTCAGCGGACGGGTCAGCGAGCTCGATGGCCTGATGCTCTTGTCCGTTGGTTTGGTCTGGATTTCCCTGCAAGTGGTGAGCTAAAGGTCATCCACGCTCCATCGAGGCAACATCCTTCAAGGCCGTAGCCGTCAAGACCTCATGACCATCCTTGAGAACGGCCACATCATCTTCAATGCGGATACCAATCCCTTTCCAGCGGTCATCGATTTCAGGCTGGCCATCCGGAACCGGTAAGCGGTCACTGACATAGAGACCAGGTTCCACGGTGAGGACCATGCCTGGATCCAGTTCGACATGGTGCTCACCAAGCCTGTAAGCGCCAACGTCGTGCACATCCAAGCCAAGCCAGTGCCCCGTGCGGTGCATGTAGAGGTGGCGGTAAGCACCCTGCTCAATGATTCCGTCAGCCTCTCCAGCCAAGAGTCCAAGATCCAACAGACCCTCCACAAGCGCTCGCAAAGCGGTCTGATGCACCTCCTCCGCTGTTCCTCCAGGCCTCACGGTGGCAATGGCTGACTCCTGAGCGCTCAGAACCAATTCATAAAGCGCGCGCTGTTCACCGCTGAAGCGGCCATTCACAGGAAAGGTACGGGTGATATCACCGTTGTAGTAGTCACCGATTGAGCACCCGGCGTCGATCAGCAACAGATCACCGTCCTTCAGCGGATCCTGATTGTCGATGTAATGCAGGACGCAGGCGTTATCACCTCCCGCAACGATTGAGCCATAGGCAGGGCCCCGTGCCCCTTGATCAAGGAAGTGAAACTCGATGAGGGCTTGCACCTGTCGCTCATTCATTCCGGGCTTCACAGCGGCACGCGCCAACTCATGAGCCTGGGCTGAAATGCGGCACGCCTCACGCATCCGATCAAGCTCCGCTGGATCTTTGCGCAAGCGAAGTTCATGCAGGACCGGGCAGGGCGCCACCAGCCCTAAAGCCGCGGCTCCCCGACGCGACGCCCGATCCAATTGTTCAGACCAAACCTCGAGCACCACGGACTCCACCGCCGGGTGATGCCCCGTGCGGAAGGCAATGCCCTCGGCATCTTTCAGATACCCACGCAGATGTTGGGCCAATTCAGAGCGGGGATGGGCCATATCCGCGCCGAACTGATCCACAGCCCCCTCTGTGCCCCACCGCCGCCCTGTCCAGACCTCGGCCCCTGGCTCACGGGGGTTCACAAACAACACGTAGCGCTCGCCTTCAGGCCGATGGGGCAAAAACAGGGCGACGGCATCCGGCTCATCAAAACCTGTGAGATACCAGAAGTCGCTGTTCTGACGAAAGGGCCATTCACAGTCGGCATGGTGTGTCACCAGGGTTGCCGCTGGAATCACAGCCGCCGCACCGCCAAGATGGGCCATGAACCGCTGACGCCGCTCGGCGTAACCCTGAGCATCAATTGGGAGCGAACTATGAACCACGACGGAGACAGGGCACCAGGTAAACGTCAGGATGGCAGGCAAAGCATCCAGGCATGACTCACGACCTGCTGATCCTGATTCTGCTTGTGGTCGTGGTCCTCACAGGATCCGCCTTGTGTTCTGGCGTCGAAGCTGCTCTGCTCTCCGTGAACGCTGTTCGCGTTCTCGAACTCGCCGGTCGATCCAAACCGGTGTCCGGTGCACGGAGATTGGCCCAGCTCCGTCAGCGACTCGGCCGGACCCTGTCGGTTCTGGTGATTGCAAACAACGGCTTCAATATTTTCGGCAGTTTGATGCTCGGTGGTTACGCCGCTTGGCTGTTCGAAGACATGGGCATCAGCGCCGTAGCTCTGCCCCTGTTCTCCATTGGTCTCACCGTGCTGGTGATTCTTTTGGGGGAGATCCTCCCCAAGGCGATCGGCACCCGCCTGGCGCTGCCTGTTTCACTCGCGAGTGCTCCGGTCTTGCACCTGCTTGGCGTTCTCATGCGTCCGCTCGTCCTTCTCCTGGAAAGACTGCTGCCGGCCTTAACCCAGGAAAGCGAACTCAACACAGACGAAGAGGAGATTCGACTGCTGGCCCGTATGGGGTCCCAAACCGGCCAAATCGAAGCGGATGAAGCCGCGATGATCGCCAAGGTGTTCCAACTCAACGACCTCACCGCGAGGGATTTGATGACACCAAGGGTTGCTGCTCCGAGCTTGGACGGAGCGAGCACACTGGTGCAATTGAGGTCCGCCCTGCTCGAAAACGAGGCGCAATGGTGGGTGGTCCTGGGTGATGCCGTTGACAAGGTTCTGGGTGTCGCAAGTCGAGACCGATTGCTGGCGGCACTCGTTCAAAATCAAGGTCAACTCACCCCAGCCGATCTGAGCGAGCCCGTCGAATTTGTGCCTGAAATGATTCGGGCCGATCGCCTGCTCACAGCCTTCCGTCGCGACAACAGCGGGGTTCGTGTTGTGGTGGATGAATTCGGAGGGTTTGTGGGCGTGATTGGCCCTGATGCGGTTCTGGCCGTGCTCGCTGGCTGGTGGCGCAAGTCAGCAGGAGCCAATGGGGCGTCATGACGACGACCTCGCCTACATCCACCACGGAGCGCTGCCTTTCGCTGCTGCAAACCTGGCGATCTCAGCTCCAGCTCAACCGCCGGGAACAAACCGTCTTAGCTGGTTCGCTCAGGAGCTTGGACCGTCAATTGGAGCGCTTATCAACTCGGAAGCTGCGCGTCGCCGTCTTCGGCCGCGTGGGAGTGGGAAAATCAAGCCTCGTCAATGCGCTGATCGGTCAAGACCTCCTGGCCACCGACGTCGCTCACGGCTGCACGAGACAACAACAAGCGCTGCCTTGGACGATCTCCATTCCTGGTCTCCACGCGATTGAACTCGTCGACACACCAGGAATCGATGAGGTTGCAGCGGAAGCGCGCGCGCGACTGGCAGCACGGGTGGCCCTGCAGTCCGATCTTGTGCTGCTCGTGTTGGATGCCGACATCAGCAGGGTTGAGCTCGATGCCTTGGAGACCTTAATCAGCAGTGGCAAGCCGGTGCTTCCCGTGCTGAACCGCAGTGATTGTTGCCCCCCAGAGCAACTCGACAGCCTCCGGCAAAGCATCAGCCAAAGGATCCGGGAGCGGTGTTACCGCAACCATCACGCAAGGATTCCTCAAGCGATTGCCGTTTCAGCCGCCCCTCGCAAAGCCTGCCATCGCTCGGATGGCCGGGTGCGCAGCGAGCGACAGCCAGCGATGGTGAAACCACTCCGCACCGCTGTGATCAATCTGCTGAAAGAGCAAGGCCAAGCCCTCTTGGCCTTAAACGCCCTCCGCCAAGCAGAACGGCTCCAACAACAACTGGAATTAGGGCGACTGGAGCGCCGACGACAAGATGCGCAAGGCCTGATCGGCCGCTACGCAGCACTCAAGGCCACAGGGGTTGCGGCCAACCCTTTGGTGTTGCTCGATCTAGCCGGAGGCTTGGCCTGCGATACCGCTTTGGTGGTTCAGCTCTGCAAGCTCTATGACCTGCCGATGGGAGGCCCAGCAGCACGACGGCTGATGCAACGGCTATCAGGACATAACGCCATGTTGGGAGGCGTCCAACTGGGACTTCAGCTGGCGCTCTCTGGACTTCAACAGCTGTTGCTGATCGCCGCACCCTTTTCCGGAGGCTTGAGCCTGGGTCCAGCGGCCCCCGTCGCCGTTGCCCAGGCGGCTCTCGCTGTGCACACCACGCGCAGAACAGGTCGGCTCACAGCACGTTGGCTGGTCGATCAACGCGGTCGAGGCAGGAGGGGCAATCCAGCACCAACGACCCTCCTGCGGCGCCTGGTACGCAGCGATACCGGCATGCAACGTCTGCTTGCCGAATGGCCACAGCCGCCCAATCGGCCCCGGCGTGACGGGCTCTTGCCATGACCGCAACCATCGCCCTGCTCGGCACGAGCGCCGATCCACCAACGCTCGGGCATCAGGCTCTCCTTGAAGGCCTTTTGAATCACTTTCAACGCGTCGCCACCTGGGCTAGCGACAACCCAATGAAACGCCACGATGCCTGCCTCGAGCTCCGCAGCGAGCTGCTCCAGGCCTTGGTGATGGCCATCGACAACCCACGGGTGAGCATCGACCAAACCCTCAGCAGCCCGTTCACCATCACCACGCTTGAACGGGCAGCACGTCGATGGCCCCATCACGAACTGTGCTTTGTGGTGGGCAGTGATTTGGCTGCTCAGATCCCCCATTGGAAACAAAGCGAGCTTTGGCTCAAGCGCTGCCAGCTGGGGGTGGTGCCGCGGAAGGGTTGGCCGTTGGAGCCCGAACACCTCGAACGACTCCGCCAGCTCGGCGCCCAGATCACCGTGTTGCCCTTACAGATTCCTGAGACAGCCAGCTCAAGCATTCGCAAAACGAGCGCTGCGGATCAAATCCCAAAACCGCTTTGGCCCCTCCTCTTGCAGCACAATCTTTATGGACTCCAAGACGCTCCTTCCTGAATTGCCATGCGCATCGCCCTGGCCCAGACCAATCCTCTGGTGGGCGATCTGTCCGGGAACGCCAAACGGCTCCTAGACGCTTGTCTCAAAATCAGCCATCAGGCGCAGGGCACCGCTCCCGCCCTTGTGGTGAGCCCAGAGCTTTCCCTTTGGGGCTACCCACCTCGAGACCTGCTGCTGAGTCCTGAGCACCTCCAGCAGCAGAGCGAAGCCCTCAACCAGCTGCAACAGGGGCTTAGGGAGAAGCTGCCGCAAACGGCACTGCTGGTGGGGGTTGTGGAACCAGCCCCAGACCAGCAACATCCACGACTCTTCAATGCGGCAGCCCTTGTAGAGGCCAACGGTTGGCGCGTCGTCGCCCGCAAACAGCTGCTTCCCACCTACGACGTCTTTGATGAATCGCGTTACTTCAGACCTGCCAACCAACCCAGTGTTCTGAGCTTTGAATCGGAAGGGCAGACTTGGCGCCTGGGGCTCACCATCTGCGAAGACCTGTGGGTTGAGGATGCGCTTCAGGCACAACGCCTGGTGGGACCAGATCCGATTGCCAATCTCATCCCGGAGCAAGTGGATGTGTTGCTGAACCTCTCCGCGTCCCCCTTCGGAAGAACCAAAGCATCCATCCGACATCAGCTCAGCGCCCGCGCTGCCAACCGTCTTCATTGCCCAGTGATTTATGTGAACCAGGTGGGGGGCAACGACGAATTGGTGTTCGATGGCGGCAGTTTCGTGATGACAGCCAGCGGTGAGGTGGCGTTGCAACTTCCCACCTGCCAGGAAGCCATCGCTTGCTGGGACAGCAGTGAAAGGGGTTCTGATGCATCGGCAGGCACGTCGGCCCCCACGGAAAGCGCTGATCTTGAGCAACTGTTCCAAGCCCTTGTGCTCGGCGTGCGGGATTACGCCCAAAAATGCGGTTTTCAACGCGCCCTGCTGGGTCTGAGTGGCGGCATCGACTCAGCTCTTGTGGCGGTCATTGCAGCGGCTGCACTCAAAGCAGACCGCGTGCAGGCATTGCTCATGCCCTCTCCCTGGAGCTCTCTTGGGTCGATTGATGATGCAGAGGCGCTTGCAGAACGCCTGGGAATTTCCACGACAACCGTGCCCATTCAAACCTTGATGCAGGGCTTTGAAAGCACCCTGACCCCGGCACTGGATCAAGCACCGTCGGGCGTCACGGCAGAAAACCTGCAGTCGCGCATTCGAGGCACATTGCTGATGGCTGTTGCCAATCAGCAAGGACAGCTCCTGCTCTCGACGGGCAACAAATCAGAACTCGCCGTGGGGTATTGCACCCTTTATGGCGACATGAATGGAGGGCTCGCGGTGATCGGTGATCTCTACAAGTCCACGGTGTTTTCCCTCTGCCGCTGGTTAGACAGCTCTGATGCCATGGCCTGTCGCCAAAAACTTGGACTTCCAGAGCACAGCGACTTGATCGGACGAGAAATCCTGACCAAACCACCGAGTGCTGAGCTACGCCCTGACCAACAGGACAGTGACTCCCTTCCCGACTACGCAACGCTCGATCCGCTTCTGAATGATTTGATCGAGAAGCACAGCTCGGGCACCCAATTGATCGCAGCTGGGCATGACCCGGCGGACGTGAAACGGATTGAGCAACTCTTTCGCCGCGCGGAATTCAAACGCCGCCAAGCGCCTCCTGTTCTGAAAGTGAGCCGACAGGCCTTCGGGACCGGTTGGAGGCTCCCAATCGCCGCCCGCTGATTTCAAGACGCATAGACCAGTGGCCAATCCGGCTGAGCAGGGTCAGATTGAAGGATCGTCTTCGGCAGCCATGGCTCAATCCGTACTGACGGCTCCGATGGCCACCATCGGAGTCCCCACAGAGATCAAGGTTGATGAGCAACGCGTCGCGCTGACACCGGATGCCGTCAAAGAACTCGTCACCCATGGACTGGAGGTGCGGATCCAGAGCGGTGCCGGCTCCGGAGCAGGCATTGACGACGAGGCCTTCGCCGCAGCAGGCGCAGAGATCGTGGATCAAGAACAAGCCTGGGGTGCTCACTTGGTTGTCAAGGTGAAGGAACCACAGCCGGAAGAATTCCGCTTTTTGCGGAATGACATGGTGCTGTTCACCTACCTGCATTTAGCGGCTTACCCAGAGGTGGGAGAAGCTCTTCTCGCAGCTGGCACCACGGGGGTTGCCTACGAAACAGTGCAACTGGAAAACGGAACCCTGCCGCTGCTAGCGCCCATGAGCGAAATCGCTGGCAGGCTTGCCGCACAAGTGGGGGCTCGCTTGCTGGAGCGCCCCCAAGGAGGCAGAGGTGTGCTGATCGGAGGCTGCACTGGTGTGCAACCAGCCCGGGTGGTGGTCCTGGGTGCAGGCACGGTGGGTTGGAATGCGGCGCGTCTGGTGGCTGCCATGGATGCGGAAGTGATGCTTCTGGATCGCTCCCCGGAACGGTTACGCAGCCTGGAGGCCTATCGAAGCGGACGCCTGATGAGCGTGGTGAGCAGCCGCGGTCTGCTCGAGCGCTTAATCCCCACGGCTGATCTTCTGATTGGCGCCGTCTTAACCCCTGGAGGCAGGGCACCAACACTGGTCGATGAAGCGATGGTGAAAGGAATGAAGCCAGGCTCAGCGATCGTTGATGTGGCCATCGATCAAGGCGGCTGCATCGCCACGAGCCGCGAAACAACGCACACCAACCCCACCGTGACCATTCACGGTGTGCAGCATTACGCCGTGGGCAACATGCCTGGCGCCGTGCCGTTCACCTCCACCGAAGCCCTGGTGAGCGTGACCTTGCCTTACATCGTTGGCATTGCAGGGCGCGGCCTGGAGGAAGCGGTCACGGAGCGACCTGAATTGCTGTCTGGTCTCAATACGGTGCAGGGCTCCGTCTGCCATCCAGGCGTCGCCAAAGCCTTAGACGTACCACCTCGTCATCCCATGGCCTGCTTGCGTTGATCAAACCCAGAAACAATTCAAAGCAAGCACAGACATAGACCCAAAACAAATCACTTCAAACGCATATATTCCAGCAGTTCGCCTCAAATCAAGAGACAAAGGACACAGACATGCCCAAATACTTATTTCGAGAAGGGGTAGACGTCAGCACAGATATTAACGACATTGTTATCACAACTCCCTATGCCACGCGATCAAACCCCCATCGCCAAACATTTCGCCTCAAAAACGCAAAAGAGCCCCTAAAAAAACTACTCGCAGCACTTTCTCAAGAAGAAGTCGAAAGCAATCAATATTTAGGATTACCAGAAACAACAGAATCTGCTGCCACGCATTTAGAGCTTGGACTACAACTCAAAAACCTGTACGAGAAGGGCTTACTGATTCACGCAATCGATGGATGCAACGGCAGGGCACTATGCCTGCTGCCGATGAAACCAGGAATCAAACAACAACCCTGCCCAGACGACGGAAAGGCATTCAAACTTTCGAAATTTGCCAGCATTCACCCCTGCCTTGAAGGCCTCGATATCACAACCCCCTTATCACCCACAACGTTGCGACTACAAGACCATCGGCTCTATCCACTCATCCAGAAGCTCCTATCGCCCTGCACAACAGACATCATCAGGAACGTCCTCCCTGAAGATCTACGCATTCACCATCGAGAGCTTATTTCCCTCTTACTTTCATCTGGCGTGGCCGGAATCTGCAATGCAAATCACAATGCAGACATCGACCAGGAGGCCATCGAAGCTGGCTGGAACAGGCAAGACCTGAGCTTCCATCAACAGACGCGGCGCCATATTGTTGACTTCAAGGCACAAGAGTCTCTGCCAAAGCCAATCGACAGGAAGGCCCCACCAGCGAAGCACCAAAGGATCATCCTCAGCACAGTCTCCTTACCAACACCATCGATCGACAATCAAAAAACAAATTTTTACCAGGTCATTCAACAAAGACAATCGATTCGTGCCTATGACTCCAATCCTGTCAGCGCTGAAGCTTTAGGCAATCTGCTCTGGTATTCGATGCATACCCGAGAAGAGATTCTCTGCGACCCAGCCCTACCTCGATCCTATGAAGGCTTACTGAGACCTGTCGCCAGCGCTGGAGGCCTTCATTCCATTGAGCTCTATCTATGCATTCATCAATGCATCGGCATCAGCCCAGGCTTTTATCATTACGACTCTTTTGAGCACTCACTCGGAAAGATCAGCGACCTCAACAGACCATGCGAAAGCATGCTTGAAATGGCAGTCAATACAACATGCCGAGCACCTCAGGCTTCCTCTGTATCACCTGGCTATGGACAAAGGCCCGACGTCCTCATCGTGATGGCCGCGCGCTACGAAAGAAATGCAAGCCTTCATTCTGAAACCGGGCTGGCCTATGCCCTCATTCTTAAAGATGCAGGGTCGCTCTACCAGCAGCTTTATCTTGTTGCCACAGCCCTTCAGCTCGCCCCCTGCGGGTTGAGCTTTGGAAGCAGTGAATTGTTCGAACAAGCTTCCGGCATCTCCAGCAAGGCCGAATGTTCCGTAGGTGAATTCATGATTGGCAATCCCAGGTAAGCCATCAAAACAAGGCCCCCCATCTCCCCCTGGCTCAAGAATGGCCAAAGAGCAAGACGGAAGAAAACCTGGAGGGGAAACGGGAGCCCGGGGATCCAATCTCAGCAGAGCACGTAACAACCTGTTACGATTGATGAAATTGCGTTAATCCAGATGAATGACTCCAAATTCGGTTTCTCATCCTTTGCAGAGCAGTGGAACGGAAGACTGGCAATGATGGGCTTCGTGATTGGCTTAGGAACAGAGCTGCTCACCGGACAAGGCATCCTTTCCCAAATTGGTCTCGGCTGAAACAGCAAGATCGATTAGACAATCGAACACTGACGACAAGAGCTGGAATTTTCCAGCTCTTTTTTTATGGACAGGCAACAGCTGTCGGCATTCCTTGCAGTCAACCAAGGTTCCTTGCGATCATTGATAGATCAAGATCGGTGCATAAGGTCGTCCGTACCAAATGGACCACCAGCGCGTGGCGCGAGCTTCCGCAGCTCGCCGAGCCTCCACCGCCATGCGGTATTGGTGTTCCCTCTCTTCCCGCAGCTTGCGTTCACGGAATGCCTGCTGGCGATCATAGTTAGCCGCGCCTTCTCTCTCCATCTGGGCTCTAGCAGCTGCTTTAAAGGCCTTCAACTGCTTGAGCTGATTCACTCTTGCGGAATAAACATTTTCAATTTCGCCCACACCTTCAACCGATTGATTCTCGATCAGGAAGGCATTGATCCTGGCAATCGTCATATCTGCAACGCGATCACCTTCCTCAAACATCAAATTGTCGTAGAGCTGCTCAGCACGATCCAACTCTCGATTGAACACCTCCATTTGACTCGTGAACTGCTTAGGTGACAGCTGCGCTACAAGCGCTGGTTTCACGAAAGCGAAGACTGCGGGTTGCGGGCTTGACGCAAGCAACAAACCCGCAACGACGAAAGGGAAAGACATGAGGCTTCCCCAGCTCAAAAATCAAGGACGTCTTTTGTGTTGTCTCTGCGGCGTCGCTCTTTGGCGTCGTACTCACTAATGCAACTGTTTTTAAGGTAAAGAACGCAATCAAGATATTCACTGATCTCAATCATGGCCGCACGGACTGCTTTTGAGGCAGGCACCTTTTTTGTGGAAGACTGCGAATCATTGAAGGAGATGCCGTAGAGCCCCCCGGAAGATGACTTGGATTCTGAAGTGGATTTAGCCGTCCCTTCAATCGTTCTTGCATAAGCAATTTCGCCAGTCGTGGTGTCCACAACCCGAACATCTACGGCGACATAAGCCGAACTGGATGATTTGGATTTACGCTGACCAAAGCCCATGATATTGACGCCGCCACCACCTTTTTTCGTTTCGGTGTTCTCTCGGTAATCACTCACGCTTCCAAGCACATAATATTTAGCCCCTGTCATAATTCCCTTCTTCGGTGCTGTGGATTGGCGCGTGATGCCCATCTCAGCAAGTTCCTGCTCGCTGAGCACTTTTTTAAGCCCCTGCCGTTCAACAACGGTGAAGTGTCCTGTGCTCTTGAGCTCATTAGCCAGCATCGACGTGAGCTTCCGTGACACGGCTGGACTCCACCACCAGGTTCCTGATGCGTCATTCGTAATTTCCTTCACCGCCACAGTCACAGGGGCCGAGCTCATACCAGAGATTTGAGACAACCCAGGCTGAGCAGAGACGCCCGTTACCACCAAGAGAGAAGCGGCGATCCAGGAGAGCTTCATGTCGTCTTTGACCCGTTCAAGCAGTGTGCAAAGGCTATGCGGAGCATCTCGCTTTTTTGCATCTCCTTAACGCTAAGTAAATAGGCCGCCTGTTTGGTGAAACGGTTGGAAACAAGCCGTATCAACAGACAAGCTGCCAGCAAAATACAATCAATGAAAAAAGAGGGTCATAAAGAATCAAATAAGATTGCTGAATGGCCAATCATTAAGCTGGCGGAGCAGAACAAAACATCAACCCCGACGTAAGCATTGTTGCTATTTAATGTCTTACGGTCAAAGACAATGATCTTTTTTTACTAATTCAAGGCAACCAGATTGAACCCCCTACAGGGGCTTGATATAAAGCCAATGGCCTTTTGGATCCCCATCTTTGCGCTGGAAGAGCGACGTTTCAGTCATCACATTGCGTTGCCCCCCGGCTGCAAATGTTGCCTCAAATCTCACTGTGCCCTCAAGATCATCCACACCGCCAGCCTCCACGACCTTGATCTGCAAGCCTAACCAACGCGCTTCGCGACAATTCTTCCGCAACTCTTTTCGGCGTTGAAGCAAAGGCGTCGCAGCATCGGGATGCGTTGCGATCAAATAATCCACGTCTGCAAACGCGAAAGCCGAATAACGCGAACGCATCAACTGTTCAGCAGTCGCAGCCCATTGCTCCCCGAGATGCAGAGGTTGGCAACATCGTTCGTAGCTCATTCCGCTCAAACAAGGGCATGGCTCTCTACTTTTTGATGATCCAAAGCCAGCAGCTCTTGCCATTACGCCAACTCCTTCAAAGCAGGTAAGGGTCGCATCAAGGCGGATAGGGCCACACCTTCGCGTAAGGCCAGCACCATGCCAGCCGCTTCTGCATAAGAGCGCGCTTGCAACACCTCATGTCCCAGGCCAAGCGCCGTTGACGTGACTTGCAACACGGACGGATTGGCCACACTGATCACAGGAACCCTGCGCTCAAGACAAGCCAACACGGCTTCTCCACCCAGAGCCCCCTCTGGAGCAACCAACACTCCCAAATCATCAGCCACCAGATCCTGTGAATGAGCAGCAGCACGCTGGAGCAAATCCGGTGCCTGACTTAAACCCACCAACACGCATGCCAAAAAGGTGTAACCCAACTCTTCGCCTGCAGCACGAGGATCCAGCTGCTCATCCAGCGGCAACGCCGATAAAGCCGGTGCATGAGCACAAGGAATCTGCAGGTGCCGCACCAGTAGATGACTGATCACGGCTTCGGCACCTGCAAGGGCATCCACGCCGCTGCCATGGCGGTAGGCCTGCAATGCCTCACTTCCCTGGTCGTCGGGGAAGCGGGCAACCACCGCAATCGCCGTTGCTCCATGGGCTCTTAAGCGTTCCCCCGCGCGCAATAAGGAATCCGGGCGCTCAAGGGTGCCCCAACTCGCACCGCTCTGGCCCAATCCCATATGCACTCCTAACGGCACATCACTCGAAACCACAGGGCCGATCTCGATGCCCAGGGTTGCCCTGCAACCATCGGCCACTTGAAGGTGACGTTGACGCAGCTCCGGTTCGATACCAGCATCCAAAAGCAAACCAATCCGCTGCTGACGAACAGGCCGTAGAGCCCAATCGCCCACGGCAAAGCGATCGAGGCCATACCCCTCTACATAGCAAATGCGAGGGTCTTTCCAGTACAAGGAAGCCCCATTCATCACGTTGGGGTGGGTGATCAAACAGCCAGAGGCCGAAGCGAGAAGCCTTGCACTGGGAAGCGCATCACCCGCATAGCCGCCGATCGCACATCCAATCCCCGTTGGCACCACCATCAATGTGGGCAGGGGAGATCCCAAAGACAGCCCCTCCCTCACTCGATCAGCACCGCTTCAATCTGCAAGACAGAACTGTCTTCCTGCGTTGAATGATCAACAGCGGTAATCGCCCAACGCAAGGGATCACCATGAGCACGTAATTGATCTTTCACCCAAGCGCTCAAATCCGCTGCCTTTCGATCTTTGGGCCAAGGCACCGTCAACGTTTTCGACGTCAATCTCATTTTTGGTACTGACCAAACTGAGCCTCATAGAGCGCATCCTCCTGACCCGCCAACAGCTGAAGATCAGAACAAGGGAAGGCAACACAAAGCAAGGTAAATCCTTCGGCGCGTAGGTCCTCCTTGACACCCATCGCATCAGATTGTTCCACCGAACCGCTTTTTAAACGGGCGGCACACGTGGTGCAAACGCCTGAGCAGCATGAACTCGGAAGCATGACTCCTGCTTCTTCCGCCGCAGCCAACACCGTTTGATCAGATCGACAGGAAAAGCTGTGTTAAACAGCATCAACTTCGATGCTGACGTTGTAAGTGGCAACAGCACTGGCTTGATCGCTCATCCTGAAAGAAAAGCCTTGGTCATTCATCTTCTCAGGGCACCAGGCGTCATGACGACAAATCCGAGCAGGCACTCCAATGAGAAGGATGGGGGGCAAGGTATTCCGGTGGGTTGCCCTGCTCAGGAGCCGTGAGCACAAAGTCGAAACTGATCGAGCAGCGCAGCGACTCAGGATCGCCATTGGGCAACACGCTGTGATCAAGCCTGGAAGGGAACAGCACCAGCAGGCCAACCTCCGGAGCCAAGTCCCAGCTGTCTGCATTGAAAGGATGATCAATCGCAATGGGCCCGGCATGGCCAGCGGACAGTCCTGGCACGAGTTCATTGCTTTGCAATGGCGAATGAACACGTAGTACCCCCTCCTCACCTGAGCCAGCCCCCGTGAGATACAACACGGCGCTGAGGTGGGCATTCGGATGGTGATGGCGGCCAACCAGCTGATCCCAATCGCTCAGCACAGGCCAGCAGCGCTGAAGATGCAAAGCCACCTGGCTGCAATCAAACCCAACCGCCGCCAGATAACGCTCGGCCTGGGCTGACACCTGTTGAACCAACGGAGCAAATTCAACTTGACGATGCAATTGCCAAACACCGTTGATATCACCTGTCCAAGCGCACCCCTCACTCGGGTTGCCAACGGCCTCACCCCTAAGCGCTATCAGCGTCTGCAAATGCCCAGCAAGGTCGAGTGGATCGATCGCCAACTTTGTTGTGGCGACAACCGTTGGGAAAAGCTGGTGAAGGGTCAAAGTCATCACCCCATTAAAAAAGCCGACCCAAAGGCCGGCTCAATCATGGTGAACAGAAATTTAGGCGCCTGCTGCTGCAGAGCCACCCACCACTTCCAGAATTTCCTGGGTAATGGCTGCCTGACGTGCCTTGTTGTAGTCAAGAGTCAGGGTCTTAGCCAACTCCTTGGCATTGTCACTGGCATTGTTCATTGCCGTCATTCGGCTTGCCAGCTCGGATGCTGCTGATTCCTGCAGGGAACGCAAGAGTTGATTTTGCAGATACAAAGGCAACAACGCATTCAACAGTTGATCAGGACTTTGCTCGAAGACGATGTCGGAAGGCAAAGGAGGCTGTGAATTATCAGGTGCACTTCCTGTTTCAACAGACAAGCGACCTTCTTTTGTTGTAAGCCTGAAGATTTCATCTTCGGCCTCAGCAATCCCTTGGGGATCAAGAGGCAGAAGCGTTTGCACTACTGGCTTACAGCTCACCAAGTTGATGAACTTGGTGAAAATAATCTCAACTCGATCTGATGCCTGAGAAAGAAACTCAGCAAAGATTTCGCTAGCAATAGACCCAGCTTCATCAGCAGTAGGTACTTGCTCCAAGCCCGTAAACGTAGCTTGAATGGGATAACTACGGTTGGTGAAATAGCTGATTGCTTTGCGTCCAATCAACACAAGAGTCACCTTGTAACCCTGGCTCTGAAGCTCAGCGAAACGCTTTTCAGTGCGCTTGATGATATTGGAGTTGTAACCACCGCAAAGACCACGGTCGCCAGTAACGGCCATCAAGGTGATGGTTTCAACAGGACGCTGTTCCAGCAAGGGAGCATCAGCATCTTCAAAGCGCATCCGCGCTTGGAGGTTTTCAAGCAAACGTGCGAGCCGATCAGCAAACGGACGGCTGCGCAGGACTTGCTCTTGGGCTCGACGAACTTTGGCCGCAGCCACGAGGCGCATGGCCTCGGTGATCTTGCGGGTGTTCTTGACCGATTTAATCCGGTCCCGGATCTCTTTGAGATTTGCCATGGCTTAGCCCTCAGTTGGCGGAGGCCAGCATGGTGGACACAACTTCAGCAATCGCCTCTTTGAGAGTGGTTTCAGCTTCAGGGCTCAAGACCTTCTCCGTTTGGATTTTGCTGATGAACTCTGGCTTATTGCTCTTGAGGTACTCACGCAGTTCACGGGAGAACTGAACAACCTCTTCAACGGGCACATCATCAATCAGGCCCTTAACACCTGCATAAACAATCGCCACCTGCTCAGCCAAGATCAGTGGGCTGAACTGCGACTGCTTGAGAAGCTCACGAAGACGCTTGCCTCGGCTGAGCTGCTGCTGTGTAGCGGCATCCAGATCGGAAGCAAACTGAGAGAACGCCGCCAGTTCATCAAACTGAGCCAATTCAAGCTTCAGTGTGCCGGCAATCTTTTTGATCGCCTTGGTCTGAGCTGCACCGCCAACACGACTCACCGAGATACCAACGTTGATCGCTGGACGAAGCCCGGAGTTAAACAAGTCAGAACTGAGGAAGACCTGACCGTCCGTGATCGAAATCACGTTTGTAGGGATGTAAGCAGAAACGTCACCAGCCTGGGTCTCAATGATCGGCAGGGCGGTCATGGAACCTTTGCCCATGGCATCAGAAAGCTTGGCAGCGCGCTCAAGCAAACGGCTGTGGCAATAGAAGACATCACCGGGGTAAGCCTCACGACCGGGTGGACGACGCAATAGCAATGACATCTGGCGATAAGCCTGGGCTTGCTTGGTCAGATCGTCATAGATCACCAAAGTGGCCTTGCCTTTGTACATGAAGTACTCAGCAATCGAGGCTCCGGTGTAGGGGGCCAAGTACTGAAGAGCGGCAGGTTCGGATGCGTTAGCTGCCACCACGACGGTGTAATCAAGAGCGCCGCGCTCGCGCAGCACCTCCGTGACCTGTGCAACAGAAGCGGCTTTCTGTCCGATCGCCACGTAGACGCAAACCACATCCTGATCCGCTTGGTTCAGGATCGTGTCAATACAAATAGCTGTCTTACCGGTCTGACGGTCACCAATGATCAGCTCTCGCTGACCACGGCCAATGGGAATCATGGCGTCAATGGCCGTGATGCCCGTCTGCATTGGCTCATGAACAGACTTACGCTGAATAATTCCCGGAGCAGGAGACTCAATCAGCCGGGATTCAGTGGTGGCGAGGTCACCCTTGCCGTCAATCGCCACGCCGAGTGGATTCACCACGCGGCCAAGCATGGCGTCACCGACGGGGACAGAAGCAATCTTGCCGGTTGCTCGGACGGTGCTTCCCTCCTGAATGCCAAGGCCCTCGGCCATCAGCACAACGCCGACGTTGTCATCTTCGAGGTTGAGGGCAATCCCTTCTGTGCCGTCTTCGAACTCAACCAGCTCTCCAGCCATCACCTGCTGCAGGCCATAAACGCGGGCGATTCCATCGCCTACTTGCAGGACTGAGCCGACGTTGCTGACCGATACGGACTTGTCATAGTCCTCGATCTGCTGCTTGAGAATGGCGCTGATCTCGTCGGGTCTGATGGAAACCATGGCGGGAAAACCCAGGGGCGGGTGGTGAGTGGAAGGGCGAGATGAAGGTGTGGCTTAGCTCAGCTCGCCTTAGCGAGTGCAAGACCAAGGCGACGAACCTGACCGGAGAGGCTGGCATCGATCACCTGAGAACCGAGGTTGACGACAAAGCCACCAATCAATGAAGGATCGACCTTGAGATCGATTTCAACAGCATTGGTTCCAGCCATTGACTGGACTTTGGCGGTCAATGAGGCCTGCTGCTCTTCTGAAAGAGGCTGAGCAGCACGAACATGCGCTAGAGCGATATTCCGAGACTCTCTATAGAGCTCGAGATAACGAAGAAGCACTGCCTCCAGAGCCGGAAGACGTTGGCGATCTGCCAAAACCTTGAGCAAGTTCAACAGCGAAGGCGCGACTTGTTCTGAAAGAAGGCTGGTTAGGGCTTTCTTCTTGGCATCAGGCTCAAGAACAGGAGATGTCATCGCATCACGAAGAGGCTCTGAAGACTCCCAAGCAGCGAGAAGGTCCTTGCACTGAGAGGCAACTTCTTCAGATTCCTGACGAACGTCAGTGACCTGAAGCAGAGCATCTGCGTAAGGGGTTGCAAGAGAATTTAAAAGAGGCATCAGACGTCCTCCAAATTAGAAATTGAAGAGTCGATCAGCTTGGCTTGAGCTTTGCTGTCGAGGCGATTAGGCAGTTCAGTCAAGGCCTTATCAATGGCGGAAAGAGCCGCTTCTCTACGGAGTTGTTCCGTAAGTCGAGCACCCTCTGCAGTGAGGTCGGCTAGGGCATCTTGCTTGAGAGCAGCCATGGCCTGAATCGTTTTCTTCTCACCATCAGCACGAATCGCTTCAGCACGAGCCTTGCCGTCTTGACGGATTCTTTCAGCCTTTTGCTGGGCCGCCGATAGCTCTTCTTGAGCTTTCGACAGTTCAACCGTGGCCGTCTTCAAACGCTTCTCAGCATCTTGAAGATCTTTGAGAATGGCCTCGCGTCTGCGCTCGAGCATCCCCCCCAGAAATCCCTTCAGGAACCAATACAAAACACCGATCACAATGACCAGGTTGATCAGATTGGTTTCAAAGAGATTGAGGTTGATTCCGAATCCACCCTCAGAAGCGATCAAAGGAAATAGGACAGTCATCAGGCAGCTAGCAGTCGTTCAATGATCTGGGAGCTGAGTTGATCAACCTGTGCCATCAACTTTGACTGAGCAGATTCACGTTGAGACTCAATTTCTTTACGAGCTTGTTCTCGGGTGCGATTCGCTTCAGTTTCCGCTGTAGCTAGTGCCTCGCGGTAGAGAGCATCAACTTCCGTTTCTGCTTCAACAATGGCTGACTGCGCAGCCTGTCTAGCGCCTCGAAGTTGATCTTGAAGGTCGGCCTCGAGACGACGAACTTGCTCAAGCTTTTGCTTGGCGTCAGCACGACTCGTATTGATATATCCCTCACGATCTTCCACGACCTTGCCAACCGGCCGGAAGAACAGAGAATTGAGCAGAAAGGTTAGGAGAACCACCTGAAGAGCCATTAAAGGCAAGGTGGCATCGAGGTCAAAGAGACCTCCCTCCGGAACCGCCGCTTCAGCGAACAGAAGCCAGGTCATGGAAGAGGTGAGCTGGAGAGGAGCGAGAAATTGCGTACAGAATTATGCGGGGAGCGACATGACGTGAGACGCTCCCCAACTCTGCATCAAGCGAATGGGTTGGCGAACAGAAGAACCAGGGCCACCACAAGGCCGTAGATCGTCAGAGACTCCATGAATGCCAGTGAAAGCAGCAGGGTGCCGCGGATCTTGCCCTCAGCTTCAGGCTGACGAGCAATGCCTTCAACAGCACCTTGGGAAGCGCTGCCCTGACCGATACCAGGGCCGATGGCAGCCAGACCTACGGCCAGACCAGCAGCAACGACGGAGGCTGCAGAAGTGATGGAATCCATGTTGAGTGCGTTTGGGGGCGCGCCGGAAGGCGCTGAGAGTTATGAAGTGGGAGTTAGATCACCCTGCGCAGGGACACCGTCACTAAGGAAAGTGGGCCCGAATGTTGATGGTCGGACCTGCGCGCAAGATTTTCTAGCAGACGAGCCTTCGAAAAGGCCGTGAATCAACTAGTGCGCTTCGTGAAGACCTTCACCGATGTAGAAGGCCGCAAGAGTCGCAAAAATAAGAGCCTGAATAGCACTGGTGAAGAGGCCAAGCAACATCACCGGAAGGGGAACAATCAGGGGCACTAGATAAACAAGCACACCTACCGCTAATTCATCCGCAAGGATGTTTCCGAAAAGACGGAAAGAAAGAGATAGAGGCTTGGTAAATTCCTCGATGATTTTGAACGGGAGCATGATGGGGGTCGGCTCCACGTAAAGCTCGAAGAATCTCCAACCCTTCTTGCTCAAACCAGCGTAGAAATAAGCCAGTGTCACAAGCAGAGCCATCGCCACCGTGGTGTTGATGTCTGCGGTTGGAGCTCCAAGTTCTCCTTCAGGGAGTTCGATCACCTTCCAAGGGATCAGTGCACCACCCCAATTACTGACAAAAATGAACAGGAACAGGGTGCCAATAAAGGGGAGCCATTCGCGGTAATACTTCTCTCCGATCTGATCACGAGAGAGATCACGAATGTAATCCCACAAGAACTCAAGAAGGTTCTGCGCACCTTTTGGATCGCGACTAAGATTTTTAGTACCTACAAGCACAAAGGCGAGCAGGGCACCGATCAAAATCCAGGAGCTGAGGAAAATCTGGCCGTGCAGATTGAGGTTACCGATCTGCCAATACAGATGGTGACCAACCTCCAGTTCGGCGAACGGCAGTGTGAAAGGCAGCAAAGCCATGAATGCAGAAGAGGGAAGCGCGAGATCAGCCGTCGAAAACGGTCTGAAGAATCAAGGCGGGCTTGTAAAGGAGAAAACCTACAAATGCAGGTAAGAGGTCTAGCTGGGGAAATCGAGCTGCTGAAACGATGAGAACAATCGGAACAACGAGCTGAAAACGACCAACTTGACGGGAACCTCCACCGAGCCGGGCCACGCTGCGGGCGAGTAGACGCAAGTAAAAAAGACCAGCGACAGCTCCAACAAGCAGGCTTCTGGCTACAAAAAGATCGAAGTAAAACGCTGCGAACAAAATCGCAACGACAGACACGATCACTGTGGCCAGCATCAGACGCACTTGAAGCCGAGCGAAAGACTCCATTCCATTTTCAGCTGAGGTGTTCACCGCAGCTGAATCTGAGGAGGGCAAGGCTTGCAAATTGCGCCTGAGAAAGCGGGCGGAATCTATCACGTGATTCCGCTGAGTAACGCATCGTTGGCCTCGAGCAAAAGCAATTTTTTGCTCATGAGGCCTCTGGCTAAAGAAGCAGTTGTTGGGTCTCCACTCAGGATTCCGAGGGGAACGTCAGGGTTTTCATCCACTAAACGGAGCAGGCTCAATTCCTCATCTGAAATGGAGATGGGTTCGAGATCTGGGCCCAACATGCTTTTGGAAGGCCACCCCCACAGACATGACTGGCGTCGACCAGACGCTTGGAGCAGCGTTTTGTCGTTGGGCCAACGCCAAGGCTCTATGGGTTGTGCGCTCACAAAAAACTCAAAGTGGCTGATGTCGGGGTCGAGCTGCTCGACCAGTGCCCATTGATCCGCTGGCGATAGAGCTTGAGCACGGGATAGCAATTCACCCTTGAGCAATCGAGCGGGGTCCCAGACAGAAGGATTGGAGAAGCCAGCGAAATAAAGCCCCGACGCCTTGATTAAGGCCATCAGCCTCCCGAGGTCGTAGCTGGTTTCCTGAGGGTGCAAATACATATCGGCAAAGTTGGCGTCAGCTTGGGTATCAAGCGCCCAACGTTGGTCGTGGGTGCGGCGCAAGCGATTGGTCTCAGGCAAGTCTGAAAACAACTCACGCCCCAACCTCAATCCGTCCGAACCCGTCCCAGCGTCCAATAGCTCCAGAGCTTTCTGCGTGCGATGAATCTCCCAACGGCCAGCGTCGGCATAGAGAAATAGATGCAAAATTCCCTGAGGAGCCAGTCGCTGTCCCAGTGCTTTTAATCCAGCCAGCGGGTCGCGCAGGTGATGCAAAACCCCTACGGAGTTGATGTAATCAAAAACACCTTCATCTTGAAGATCCAAAAGGCTGCGCTGCTCTTGTCGTAGAGATCGGACCTGTTCAGCACCTCCAGAACGGCGCAAGCGCTCCCGCGCCACATCGAGTGCTCCCGCACTGATATCCACGGCCAAAATCTCTGCGCCCGGGTTGAGGTGACAGAGGTAGTCCGTACTGACTCCTGTGCCACACCCCGCATCAAGGATGCGAATCACACCCTCTTTGGAATCCTGAGCTTTGAGCCCTCCCTTCACCGCAGCGAGCACGCTGTCGTGGCACCAGCGCCAGTTGTATCCAGGAGGCGGGCCGTCTTGAAGGGGGTCTGCTGGATAGGGGAAGCGGTCATAAAAGTCGCTCACCACAGGGGTCGCCACATCCGAGGGAGGAGTGTTCATAAAGCCACCAGTTCTGGAAGTAGACGCTCAAGCGAGCATTTCACGGGACATTGCCCTTACAGCCGAAACCTCATCCGAGCTGCAAACATTTGTTCATGGCTGCCCAGAAGCTCGAGAGATGGGCCGTAACCTGACGCAATCCGGCTTGCTCTCGTTCATGACAGTGACCGCTAGTAGCGGCAGCCCAAGGGTTTCCCCTCAGCTGTACGACACCCTGCCGCTCTCCAGTGTCCGTCAGGCTGAGCAACAAGACCGCTTCCCAGACGGTGGTGAGCTCGACACCCTGATCACTTTTTTCCGAAGTGGAAATGATCGGCTTGACGCAGCCCGACTCTTAGCGAGCAACGCGGAGTCCATCGTGGCCCGTGCCGCCAATCGAATTTTTGTAGGCGGAACCCCTCTCTCGTTTCTGGAAGAACCTCTAAGCACTGGAGAGGTGGCAGCCACGGACGCCACTCCTTTGGCCGCTGATCAGGTTGCATTCCAAGACTCGGTTCGCACCTTTACGGGCACTGAATCCGGCAATACCAGCGGTAATTTCATCAGCAGACTGCTTCAGGGCAGCGACGACGGCGATGTACGCGTCGTTTTACCAACGGGCTTTACCGCCATCAGCGTGGCGAAATATGGCCCAGGAAATATGCGCAAATCGGTGCGCGACCTGGGTTGGTTCCTTCGCTACGTCGGCTACGCCTTAGTAGCGGGAGACCCGAGCATTCTCGCGGTCAATACAAGAGGGTTGAGAGACGTGCTCGAAAAGGGCTGCTCTCTCGTCGCAACAAACGTGGCACTGCAAGAAATGCGTGCTGCTGCTGCGGCCCTTTTGAGAGAGCGCCCTGAAGCACGCCGACTCGCGATCGAATGCTTTGACGTTCTGCTCAAAGAGCTTGCTATCGCTACGCCTTCGACGCGCCAGAAGCTCGGAAGCGCTGTTCGACAAGGGCTTCAACTCCCTGCCATCTATGCCCTAGCTGCTGAAACGGCTCAGCGCTTTGAAATGCGGCCTGGACTGTCTGGAGCTGAAAAAGCAGAGGTGGTTCGTGCCGCCTATCGGCAGGTGTTTGAACGTGACATCGCCAAGGGCTACTCACAAACACCCTGTGCAGTGGAAGCCAGCCAGCTCGTCCAAGGCAAACTTTCCATGCGCGAATTCATTCGTGCGCTCGGAAAGAGCAAGGAATACAGAACTCAGTTTTACGGTCCCTTCGTCAACAGCAGGGTCGTCGAGCTGGCTTACAGGCATTTCCTTGGACGAGGGATCAGTTCTCTCGAAGAGTTCCGAAAGGCCTTCTCGATCGTCAGCAATCAAGGCCTCAACGGTCTTGTCGACGTGCTGATTAATGGTGCGGAGTATGCCCAAACCTTCGGAGAGGAAACCGTTCCTTACCTGCGTGATCTCGGGGAAGAGGCCCAGGAAAGTGCTGGCTGGGGTTCCAATCGCCGCTTGTTCCGATTCAGCGCTCCCTTCGAATCTGCGCCGCAATACGTCACCCTCTATGCGTCGTACCGCCAACCCCTAGGAGACCAGCACGTCTATGGCGGCGGCAATGATCCGATTGGCAATCAATACGGAGCCATTTTCCCGTCTGCCACGGCATCTGTTTCCACACGCCCAGCACCTTTCGGATACGACACCCGTCGTCTGCTTGTGAGCAATGGGCTTGCCCAGCCTGGGCAAATGGATAGTCCCCAGTTCCGCGGCAGCCGACCACGCCGACTTGGGCCCACGGTTGTCCGCTTACAACAGATCGCCACTGGGGGCAATTCCGTGCCCCGTCGAGGCGGACAACCCAGCATCCGTGGAACAGAATCCAGCACCCAGGCTGTCATTAAAGCCGTCTACGTGCAGGTTCTCGGAAACACCGGATATTCCGGAGAGAGGGTTGAAAGCGCCGAAAACAGACTCGAAAATGGCGATATCAACTTGCGTGAGTTCATTCGCCAAGTTGCCTGCTCTAACCCCTTCCGACGTCGCTATTGGGACGGCCTCTACATCACGAAGGCCATCGAAGTGATGCATCGCCGCTTACTTGGTCGTCCCACCTTTGGTCGCTGGGAAATTGATGCGCTGTTTGACACCGCAGCTCGCAAAGGCTTCTACGGCGTTGTTGATGCCTTGATTAGCAGCAAAGAGTTTTCCGACTGCTTCGGAGATGACACGGTTCCCTATGAACGGTTCATTACTCCGAAAGACCTGACTGTGAGGCGCGCTCCTGGGCTTTGCCGAGAAGTGAAGGTTGAAAAACTGACTGATACAACCTTGCGCCAGCGGCCTGATCCCATTCGAAACAACAAGTTCCTTGGGACTGGAGACCTCACGACACGCAACCTGAAGCCAGTGGGATCGATCCCTTCCCTTTGGAGTGCCAACGTCAGCAACGCAACGCCTTCAGCGCAGTGGACCAACCTGATGCGTTCCCGTGGGGCACAAAGCACCTCAGGAACATCCCCGTTTGCATCACCCATCAGTCGAACGATTGGCAGCTCTACCCCCAATACATCGGAATCTCGTCTGCGGGCAGCCTTAGCCACTGGCGAGCCCGACGGATATCGCTTCCGTGGAGGATTGCCAGCACCGGCCATGCTGCGAAGACCCGCTGATGAAAGCGAGCTGCGCCAAGTCATCGATGCCACTTACCAGCAACTTCTCAATAGGGTTCCACTCGAAAATCAACGGATGCTCGTCGCCGAGTCCAAACTGCGCGATGGTCAGATCGACCTTGATGAATTCGTTGAAGCCGTTGCCCTCGGAGAGGACTTCCAAGAGCGTTTGTACTGCATGGCACCCCTGCGAGCAGCCACCGCTGCGTCGTTGGCCCTTCTCGGACGAGCCTCAACGCCATCTGAAACGAGTCGATTCCTGCGAATCAGATTTGAATCAGGTCAGCCAGCAGCCGTCAGTGAAGTCTTGGCCCAGAGGAGTGAATCCAAGAAGCCATCAAGCGTTCCGAGTCTCGATGGAATGAACACCCAACCGGGTGTTCCTCAGGAGACAATCACCCGCACTGCATCTCTTTACCGAGGCCCAGCGGGGATGTCGCCGCCACCACGAAAAGCCCTTTAATGTTATTTATTGCTTAAAACAGCTCTGAAAACAATAAACAAAGCCGGGATTAAATCTCCGGCTTTTTTATTGCCTTGTTATCATAAAAACAACGCAAAAGCCCTTTAGCTGCATCAGGTTTTCGCTTTCTGAGCAAGCAATGAAGATCTGTTACCGACGTCAATTCAGACGGGCAGATTGCACGAAAATATCCTTGGCAGAGACCGGTTCCGCTTCACGAAGTCGACCCAGCCTTGGCCTCGAAACGTCAACAGATACAACATCTGCGGGCCTTTCGACTCGGATCTTCCGATCCAACCCCCTTGCGGCCCTTAAGCTGCTCCACGATCTCCTCGGAGATCTCCCCCCACACCCATCACTCACCGGATATCGGTCTCCTACGGGCGGCCGCTTGTTTCGAGGTAGAACTGCATGAGCATCGTCTCCAACTCGATCATCAACGCGGATGCCGAAGCCCGCTATCTAAGCCCTGGCGAACTGGACCAAATCAAGTCCTTCGTCAGCGGTGGCCAGCGTCGCCTGCGTGTTGCCCAGGTTCTCAGCGAGAGCAGGGAGCGCATCGTCAAAACAGCAGGCGGCCAGCTTTTCCAAAAGCGTCCTGATGTCATCTCTCCAGGCGGTAACGCCTACGGAGAAGAGATGACCGCAACCTGTTTGCGGGACATGGATTACTACCTTCGCCTTGTCACCTACGGCGTCGTGGCAGGCGATGTCACTCCGATCGAAGAGATTGGCGTCATTGGTGCCCGCGAGCTGTATCGCTCCCTTGGCACTCCTCTCGAAGCCATGGCTGAGTCCGTGCGCGAAATGAAGTCAGTCGCCATGGGCATCCTCACCGGCTCAGACGCCGAAGAGGCTGGTTTTTACTTCGATTACGTGATTGGCTCCCTCGCCTAAATCAACGAAACCATCTCTCTCCACGTCATTCCTCTGATCCATGCAAGACGCGATTACCAACGTCATCAACAAGTCGGACGTTCAGGGCCTGTATCTGGACACCACGTCCATGACCAGCCTCGAGTCGTATTTCGCCAGCGGCGAACTGCGTGTCAAGGCTGCCGCCACCATTAGCGCTAACGCCTCTTCGATCATCAAAGATGCGGTTGCCAAGGCCTTGCTGTACTCGGACATCACACGTCCAGGCGGCAACATGTACACCACCCGTCGCTATGCAGCTTGCATTCGCGACCTGGATTACTACTTGCGCTATTCCACCTACGCGATGCTCGCTGGTGACACCTCCATCCTTGATGAGCGTGTCCTGAACGGTCTTAAGGAGACCTACAACTCCTTGGGCGTGCCGATCGGCGCAACCGTCCAAGCCATCCAAGCCATGAAGGAAGTCACGGCTTCCCTGGTCGGCCCTGATGCCGGCAAGGAGATGGGTGTCTACTTCGACTACATCTGTTCTGGTCTCGGCAACTGATGCGTCTCTTCAAGGTCACAGCCTGCATCCCCTCACCTGAGAAGGTCCGTTCACAGCGTGAGCTGCAAAACACCTTCTTCACCAAGTGGGTGCCCTACGAGAGCTGGTTCGCTGAACAACAGCGAATCCAGAAGCAAGGTGGCCGCATCATCAAAGTTGAACTTTGTACCGGTGGCCGTCAGGTCAACGTTGGTAACTAACCACCAACGCGTTTCATTGCATCACTCCAACCCGGCCTTGGCCGGGTTTTTTGTTGTCTTGGCTTGGCAAAACGTTCAGAGGGCGGCTCAATAGGAGCTGGACTCTTCATCTCTTCATCTCTTGAGCGACACCAGCGTGACCTCCAGAAGGAGCCGACCCACGCGGAAGGGGACTGGGGCTTTGAAAGGCCCTAAGGACTCCACTTCTAATCCGCGTGGATTCTGGCAACGGTTGTTGCCTCTCGATTGGTCCCTTTGGCCAACAGAGGCGAGGCTCCTCCTGAGTCTGACTGCCATCTGGTGCATTGCTGGATTATTAGTACTGGCATCCGCCAGCTGGTGGGTAGCCGCTCGCGAGCAAGGAGAGGGGGCTTACTACCTCAAACGCCAACTGGTCTGGATGGTGGCTAGCTGGAGCCTGATGGCCTTCGTCGCTTCCACAACGCTTAGACGTTGGCTCAAGATCGCCGGTCCTGGCCTATGGATCGGCTGCCTGATGGTGGCAGCCACATTGGTGATGGGCACCACGGTGAATGGAGCCAGTCGCTGGCTAGTGATCGGTCCCATCCAGGTCCAGCCGTCAGAGTTGGTGAAACCGTTCGTCGTTCTTCAAGCTGCCAATCTCTTCGCCCATTGGAAGCGAAGCGCACTCGATCAAAAACTGCTCTGGCTAGCAAGCTTCGCCACCCTCGTTCTGCTGATTCTTAAACAGCCGAATCTGAGTACCGCAGCACTGATCGGTCTGTTGATCTGGTTGATGGCGTTTTCAGCGGGGCTTCCCTTGCTTCAGCTGTTTGGAACCGCACTAGCTGGAGGCATGCTCGGAATCAGCAGCATCCTGATTAACGAATACCAGCGCATCAGGGTGATCTCGTTTCTCAATCCTTGGAACGACCCCCAAGGCGATGGTTATCAACTCATTCAAAGCCTGTTGGCGATTGGTTCAGGAGGCATTTTTGGCCAGGGATTCGGCCTTTCAACCCAGAAACTGCAATACCTGCCAATCCAAAGCACAGATTTCATCTTCGCTGTCTACGCCGAAGAGTTCGGTTTCGTGGGCTCTGTGATGTTGCTGGTGTTTCTGATGCTGATGGGTTTCTTGGGGCTACGTGTTGCCTTGCGTTGCCGAAGCAATCAGGCAAGGCTGACAGCCATTGGCTGTTCGACCCTTCTGGTTGGACAATCACTGATGAACATTGCCGTGGCCTCCGGTGCCATGCCCACAACAGGCCTCCCCCTCCCACTGGTCAGCTACGGAGGCAATTCATTGCTCTCGAGCATGGTGATTATTGGCCTGTTGATCCGCTGCTCACTCGAATCCACGGGCTTGATCGGTGGTCGCAGCCTCCGAGAGCAACAGCGTCGTGGATAAGGTGATCTTGAATTGATCCCGGCCTCACCGGTACAACCATTTTCTCATTCGAGCTGGCACTGTCCGACCTTGCCCGCAGCAGCGAGCAACTGCTCAGCCATGCGCTGCAGCAGCCTGGTCCCATCACGGTGGCTCTTGTCTTTGCAGGAGGAGCTTTAACCAGCCTGGGCCCCTGTTCCCTGTCGTTGCTGCCAATCACACTCGCCTACCTAGCAGGCTTTGACAGCCAGCAGAAACCCTGGCAACGCAGCCTGTCCTTTTGCGCTGGCATCGTTGGCGCCCTGGTTGTGCTGGGAAGCCTGAGTGGTTTGCTCGGCCGCATTTACGGTCAAGTTCCCGGTTTGATCCCAACCCTTGTTGCGGCGTTGGCAGTGGTGATGGGACTCAATCTGCTTGGAGTGGTTCGAATTCCCCTTCCTGCCGGGCCAGACCCGATGCGTTGGACCAGCAGGGTGCCCGCTCCGCTTGCCCCGGTGGCAGCCGGGTTGGCATTTGGGCTTGCTGCTTCACCCTGCACAACCCCCGTACTCGCCGTCCTGCTCGGCTGGATTGCCAGCACGGGACGCCCCCTTCTCGGCGTGCTGATGCTGACAAGCTTTGGGATTGGTCAAGTGCTGCCTCTCCTGCTTGCGGGCAACTTGGCAGCCTCCCTGCCGCGCTTGCTGGCGTTACGCCCCATCGGCCGGTGGGTTCCACCGATCAGTGGCGTGATCCTTCTTGCCACAGGCACTCTCACCTTGTTAGCGAGATTGACCTGATCCGATGCCTGCACTTCGCCGACTCTTCGCGCTGCTCTCCGATCTTCGTTTGGCGATCCTGCTCCTTCTGCTCATTGCAGGAGCCAGTGCCCTTGGGACCATTCTTCCGCAGAACGAAGCGCCTGATTTGTATCTCGAGCGTTTCAATGCGGACCCATGGCTCGGATTGATCAACGGCGAGCAGATGTTGCAACTGCAGCTGGACAGCATCTATTCCAGCGTGTGGTTTTTAAGCCTTTTGGCTTGGCTGGGGTTGGCCTTGATCCTCTGCAGCTGGCGTCGTCAATGGCCAGCGCTGCTCGCCACCATGCGCTGGATTGATTATCGCCAACCCAGGCAGCTGAGCAAGTTGGCACTGGCCGAATCAATTCGCTGTTCCAACGGTGCATCGGCCCTAGACGCGCTGAGTTCCCACCTCCAGCAGCAAGGCTGGGCGGTCCAGAGGCATGAGGATCGCCTTGCGGCGCGCCGCGGCGTAATTGGGAAGGTAGGCCCCCTGTTGGTTCACACCGGCTTGGTCCTACTGCTTATCGGGGCTGCATGGGGAGCACTGGCTGGAAATCGCTTGGAACGCTTCCTTGCCCCTGGCCGAGCTCTCGATCTTCTAGATCCGTCTGGAAACAACAGGCTCTCGCTCACCCTCGAGCGCTTCGCGATTGAGCGTGATCCAGCAGGACGCACCGAACAATTTCGCTCAACGCTGAGGCTCGATCCGCCAGGAGGCCCCTCAGAGCAGCGCATGATCAGCGTGAATCATCCACTCCGCTATCGAGGGATGACGGTCTATCAAGCGGATTGGTCGCTGGCTGCGATCACCGTGCAAATCGGTAAGAGCCCTGAATTGCAATTACCTCTTCGGAGTTTTCCCGAACTCGGTGAACAAATTTGGGGTCTGGTGCTTCCCACACGGCCGGATGGATCTGAGCCAGTGCTGATGAGCACAAGCAGCGAACAAGGCCCTGTTCAGGTGTTCGATGCCGACGGATCGCTGCTCGGCAACCTGCGACCTGGCGGAGCATCCACTGAAATCAAAGGATTGCCCCTGAGGGTGGCCGACATCATGCCCGCCAGCGGACTGCTCCTTAAGCGTGACCCTGGCGTCCCACTGGTTTATGCAGGCTTTGCGATCACACTGCTTGGCGGAGGACTCAGCTTGATCGCAACCCGACAACTCTGGGCCGTGCTTGACCCAGAAACCTTGCAGCCATCCCACCGAAAGCTGCACATCGGCGGACTATGCAATCGCAATCTCGCTGGCTTCGCGGCTGAATTACCAGTCCTGATCAGCAGGGTTGACGGCTCCCATGACTGACCCTCACAACCGTGTGAACGTTGCCACGAGGGTTGAAATCAGCTTCTAGCTCCATCCATACAGGGGCACAGGCCGCGACGAGATCATCAAGAATTTTGTTCGCCACCTCTTCATGAGAGATCGAAGTGTTGCGGTAATGATTGACGTACAACTTGATCGCTTTCAGCTCGACCACCCGAGGTCCCGGCTGATAAATCAAGCGCAACACCGCGAAATCCGGGTAACCCGAGAACGGGCAGAGGCAGGTAAATTCCGGCAATTCGATCGACACCTCATAGGGGCGCCCAGGCCTTGGGTTGTCGAAACAGATCAACTCGGCATCTGCAATAGCCCTTTCGCCATACAGCGGAGTTTTGGTGAGCTCAGTGCCGGGGTTGCTCATCAAACGAATACGGAAATCTTCAGCGCTCGACCTTAAAGCCAGCCATCCACAACCGCAGCGTGGACCTCTGTGCTGGTTGATTTGGTATCAACGCGTACAACCCGTAGGCCGAAATGCAGGCCTAATGGTTAACAGATGGATGTGTATGCGATGGATCTCAGACTGATTAGCGAAGGACAGGCCTTCCGACTCCAGCCTGAGAGTGTCCACGGCATGCTCTGGCTCCAAACGCATTTTGCAAAGTCCCATTGGGAGCTTCTGGCTGAGGGCCTTGCCACGCTGAGCCCAGCCAATGTCGACGAGCTGATTGAGGACGCTTCGAACGCCGGATTGAACCTTTCTCCTCTTCCGGCCCTGTCATCTCAGCTCAATTCCTGACACACTCGAAAGATCGATTACTCAACAATTCCATGAAAAAGGTCGAAGCCATCATCCGTCCCTTCAAGCTTGAAGATGTCAAGTTGGCTTTGGTTAATGCCGGCATCGTCGGCATGACCGTGAGCGAAGTGCGCGGATTCGGTCGTCAGAAGGGGCAAGTGGAGCGCTATCGCGGTTCTGAATTCACTGTTGAGTTTCTGCAGAAGCTGAAAGTTGAGGTGGTGATCGACGATGACCGCGTCGATGATGTGATCAACGCCATTGCAGAAGCAGCAAAAACAGGCGAGATCGGCGATGGCAAGATTTTTGTCTCCCCAGTCGAAACCGTGGTGCGCATTCGCACAGGCGATCGCGACAGTTCAGCCCTCTGATTGCAGGGTGTCCTGAACCACCTTCCGAACCACTTCATCAGAGAGCTGGTCTTGATCATGCTCGCCTAACCACAACAAGTACTCGTGGTTGCCGGCTGGGCCGGTAATCGGAGACCCCACAACTCCCTGGGCATTCCAGCCCAGGGAGTGTGCCGCGGAGATCACTGATGCAATTGCATCCCTGTGAGCCAAACCATCTCGCACCACTCCTCCTTTCCCCACCCGTTCGCGTCCCACCTCAAACTGAGGCTTAACCAACACCAAAGCTTCGCTTCCCTGCGGTTCCAACAACGCGCGAATCGCCGGAAGCACTAGTGCCAAAGAGATAAACGACACATCTGCGACAGCCAGGGTGGGAAGAACGTCATCAGGCCCGTACAGCTCAGCTGCGCTCAATCGGCGCAAATTGGTGCGCTCCCTGAGCACAACCCTTTCATCCGTGCGCAAACTCCAGGCCGTCTGGCCATAGCCAACGTCGATGCCATACACCTGACGGGCACCATGTTGCAGTAAACAATCGGTGAAGCCACCCGTCGAAATTCCTCCATCAAGGCAGGTGCGCCCCTCCACCTCGACAGGGAAAGCCTCCAACGCTGCCAGCAACTTTTCACCCCCTCTCGACACAAACCGAGGAGGCTGCTCCACGATCAACGCAAGATCGAGCAAAACCGTTTGACCTGGCTTATCGAGCAGCTGGCCGCGATGGTCTCTGACCTTGCCGGCGCGAATGAGTTGTTGCGCTTGCTGACGAGATGCCGCCAAACCCAACGTCAGCATGTGGAGATCTAAACGCTGTTTACGAGCCATTTCGACATAAAAGCACCGTGAATCCGAAACAAATACCGGAGTTCCTCCCCGAGTTCCGCAGACCTCCCTGAAGATCTTCGCAAGCCGCACGCAAGTCCGTGTCAGCCAACAACGTCTTCAATATCAAAAGCGGACGCCGCCCATCCCTTCGGGCCAGATTCTGTCGCAAGTCCAGCGAGGCTTCGAACCGCGTCCTCGAGCTCTTGGCTCCAGGCTCATTCGTCACCCTCGACAACCACCCCAAGGATCTCCCCCCCTTTCAAGTGATCGAATGTCGGGGAGGCCTTTGCTGGGTCCGTCAGCAAGCCTGGGGACAGAACGTTCAGTGGGAAGTGGAGCATCGCCGCCTCACCTCTGCTTAACGCCACACGCCATATCCCAGCCTTCAGCGCCATACATTGGTTGAGTTGTCGCCACGCGCTGGCCCTTGATCGAGAGATACACCCTGCCCGAGATGGGCGAGATCTGGACAGACCGGGCCAAATACCAAAGTTGGCTGGATGTTGAGGTTGCGGCCTGTGAGGCCAACTGCAGGCTTGGTCGTGTCCCCAAGGACGCGATGCAAACGATTCGCGAACAGTCGGCGTTTGAACCGGAGCGGATCCTTGAGATCGAGGCCGAGGTTCGCCATGACGTGATCGCCTTCTTGACCAATGTGAACGAGCACGTTGGCGATGCCGGGCGTTACATCCACGTCGGCATGACCAGTAGCGACGTCCTCGATACGGGCCTGGCGCTGCAGTTGAAAGCCTCCGTCGCTCTCCTGCGCCAAGAGTTGGCGGCCTTGGACGCCGCGATTGCCAAGCTGGCGGTGGAACACAAAGCCACCGTGATGATCGGCCGTTCCCACGCGATCCATGGAGAACCGATCACCTTTGGCTTCAAGCTGGCTGGCTGGCTGGCTGAAACCCGCCGCAATGGTGAACGTTTGGCTCGCCTGGAGCGTGATGTGGCCGTAGGCCAGGTGAGCGGAGCGATGGGCACCTACGCCAATACGGATCCAGAGGTGGAGAAGATCACCTGCGACATTCTCGGCCTCACGCCCGACACGGCGAGCACCCAGGTGATCTCTCGCGATCGCCACGCGGACTACGTGCAGGTGCTGGCCCTGGTTGGGGCCTCGCTCGATCGCTTCTCCACCGAAATTCGCAACCTGCAGCGCACCGATGTTCTGGAGGTCGAAGAAAGCTTCGCTAAGGGGCAAAAAGGCAGCTCGGCTATGCCCCATAAACGCAACCCGATTCGCAGCGAACGGATCAGCGGGTTAGCGCGCGTGCTGCGCAGCTATGTGGTGGCTGCCCTGGAAAACGTGGCTCTCTGGCACGAACGTGACATCAGCCACAGCTCAACAGAGCGGATGATGCTGCCGGACTGCTCTGCAACCCTGCACTTCATGCTGCGAGAGATGACCGCCGTCATCTCTGGCCTCGGGGTTTACCCAGAGAACATGGTCCGCAACATGAACGTCTACGGAGGCGTGGTCTTCAGCCAACGGGTCCTGCTCGCCCTCGTGGATGGGGGAATGAGCCGGGAGGAGGCTTATCAAGTTGTACAGCGCAACGCCCACAGCGCTTGGAACACCAATGGTGGCGACTTCCGCGCCAACCTTCAAAGCGATCCCGAGGTGAGCAATAAGCTCAGCGCAGATCAATTGGCGGAGTGTTTCAGCACCCAGCTGCACCAGGCCAATCTGGGAGTGGTCTGGGATCGACTCGGCCTCTGAGTCAATGTTCTGGACGCCCTATGCCGACTGGATTTACGTGGTGGTGAGCGTCAGCGGGATGCTGCTCATCATCGTGCTGGTGCTTCGCCCTGACGCCAAGTCATGACCCAAACAACTAGGACTGAACACGACAGCATGGGACCGGTCGAGGTGCCAGCTAAGGCCCTCTGGGGGGCACAGACCCAGCGGTCTCTCCAAAACTTCGCCATCAGCGATGACCGCATTCCTGTTGATCTGATCCATGCCCTAGCGCAGATCAAACAAGCGGCAGCAATCGTGAATGCTCGCCTGGGAGTGTTGGATGACAGCCGACGCGACCTGATCGTGAAAGTGGCGAGTGAGATCGCCGAGGGCCGTTACGACGATCAATTCCCCCTGAGGGTTTGGCAAACCGGTAGCGGCACCCAAACGAACATGAACGTCAATGAGGTGATCAGCAACCTGATATCCCAGGGCGAAGGAGAGCCCTTAGGCAGCCATCAGCCTGTTCATCCAAACGATCACGTCAACCGCTCTCAGTCGACCAACGACGCCTTCCCAGCAGCGATCCACATTGCTGCTGCCGCCGGCATCCAACACCGACTGCTGCCGGAAGTCCAACGACTCAGCGAGACGTTCGCCGCGAAGAGTGAGGCCTGGCAAGACATCGTGAAGATTGGCCGCACCCACCTGCAGGATGCGGTGCCGCTCACCCTTGGCCAAGAGGCCTCAGCCTGGCGCGATCAACTCGGCAGTGCCGGGAAGCGCATCGAAGCAGCGCTGCAGGAGCTGTACCCACTCCCGCTCGGCGGCACCGCCGTTGGAACAGGCCTGAACGCCCCGGAAGGCTTCGCCGACCAGGCAGCGACTGAACTGGCGCGGCTGAGTGGCTTGCCCTTGATCTCGGCTCCCAACAAGTTTGCGGTGATGGCAAGCCATGACGGGCTGGTGAATGCCATGGGCCAGCTGCGACTCCTCGCGGTGAGCTTGCTCAAGATCGCCAACGACCTCCGTCTCCTCGCCTGCGGCCCACGCGCCGGCCTAGCGGAACTGCACTTACCTGAGAACGAACCAGGCAGCTCGATCATGCCTGGCAAGGTGAACCCCACGCAGTGCGAGGCGATGGCCATGGTTTGCACCCAGGTGATCGGCCTCGATGCAGCCGTTGCGATGGCCGGTGCCGGAGGCCATTTGCAAATGAATGTCTACAAACCCCTGATCGGCTTCAACCTGCTGCAAACCATCAAGCTGCTCACCGATGCCTGCCATTCCTTCCGAGTGGCCATGGTGGAAGGCATTGAACCCAACCGCAGTCGCATCCAACGCGATGTAGAGCAATCCCTGATGCTCGTCACTCCACTGGCCCCTGTGATCGGTTACGACAAGGCCAGTGCGATCGCAAAATACGCCCACGAGCAGGGGACAAGCTTGCGCGATGCAGCCCTAGAGCTGGGCTATGTGAATGCGACGGAGTTCGATCGAATTGTCGATCCCGCGGCCATGACGAAACCTTGATTGGCGCCATTCGCAAAAGCAGGGCACGCCCTGCAGCGATCTCAGGCAGCCCGCTCCGTGGCCGCATTAAGACCGCTGGATTCGGCAGCCGCGGCCTTGACCAGCTGATCCGCCTCCGCCACAGGGACGCGATTAATCGCGGTTAAGGCCGCACGGGCGTTCTTGCGCAGCTGCTCACTAATCGCCTCGCAGTAAGGCACCTGGGCCAATAGATCCACCGTGCGCCGCATGATCCGCACCACATCTCCTTCATCCAAAGAGGTGTTAGCGATCAGATCATTCCAGGTTGTCCCCTTGGCCCAAGCCTCCACCAAGCCCATCAATTCAGGCTCCCACCAAGCGGGCACCACCACCTTGAAGCGCTCCTGAGCCCGCAAAAGCTCCCGACGGATCCCCGACAAATCATGCAGGGCCTCTTCTGCAAGAGGAGGCGCCGGGAATGCGCTCCAAAGATCTGGCCGATTCACCTCCGTGCTGATGGCCTCAAACACTGCGGCCAGTTCTGCTGGAGGCAACTCGTCGAGATGACCGCTCATCAGTGCCAGGCCAAGCCAGAGCTCGTTGTCGCCACGAAGAGCGGCAACGGTGCGACCGATCTCCGTAGGTTCCAACGCATCCAGGCAGCCAAAGTGCCGCAGGATCTCAATGAGAGCCAAAAAGGTCTCCCAGTGCCGGTTGGAGCGGTGATGGAGCAATTGCTCGCGCTCACGAATTTCATGCTCAAGATCTTCCATGCGTCGCCGGTGCTTCTTGAGTTGCTTGCGATCCCCCCAGCGATGAGCCGGATGCTCTTCCAGCTCATCTTCCAACTCCTTGACGAGGCGCACTTGCGACAACACTTCGCCAGCCAAGTCGTACTGAGCAGTGGTCATGTCATGACGCCTTGCCATATGAGCCACCGCCAAAGCCAAACGGCCACTGTCCTGATCGCCATGACGGAGCTCACCAGAACGGCTGAGATCAGGCGACGTCACGCCATCAACCTGCAAACAACTCAATTCCGCATGCAAACTCACCACCCCCTGGCAGGGCAACAGGATCCAGACGTTGTCCTGCGTTAGGCAAAGCAACAATGGGAACTGCCCTGGGCCATCGCATTTCTCCACGATCACGGCCGGCGTGACCCCTCCTCGCAGCCGTGGAGATTTAAGGCTCACCAACGTTCCAACGCTTGCGAACTGGAGGGCAATCGTGAGTTCGTGGGCCAGGGTTTCTTCTGCCTGCTGCTGAAGAATCCTGAGCAGACGCCTCTCCTCGCGGACACGGCCACGCTGTTTTTCGTATTCCTCAAAGTCTTCCCAAGGCACGTCACCAGCCGTGCCTTGCAGTTGGGCAAGCTGCATCCGCAACGCACCCAGATGGTCTTCTTCCTCGACCAAATCCAAGCTGGCGAGGTAGCGACCAAAGCTCCGCTCCACCAGCTCTCTGGCCTTGGCTAAGTCATGTCGCTGCAGCAGGTTGAGCACCATGCCGTAGCTGGGGGTGAATTGACTCACCAAAGGATCAGAAGGGCTCGTGGCCAGCTGAGCCGCCTCACGCACCCCCTCAAATCGACTCTGAACAGTCACCACATAGCCCTGGGTATCTAAGCCGCGACGGCCGGCGCGCCCAGCCATTTGCAGAAACTCACTGGCCATGAGGGGGCGATGCCCCCGTTCGGTGCGCTTCGAAAGGGATGCGATCACCGTGCTGCGCGCCGGCATATTGATGCCCGCTGCCAATGTTTCGGTGGCAAACACCACCTTAACCAACCCCTGCTGAAACAACTCCTCGATCAGCTCTTTCCAAGCAGGCAGCACGCCGGCGTGATGGGATGCGATCCCGCGCAGCAAGGCATCAGCATGCAGACCATCGCGAACGGCCTCCGGATTTGCGGCTGTGTAAGCCTCAAGCCGGTCCCGAATAATGGCTTGCTCGGCCTCGCTGACCAGACACTGCACCCCTAGGTCGCGAACAGCCTTGTCACAACCACGGCGACTGAAGATGAAATAGATGGCGGGGAGCATCTCCCGTTGCGCCATTTGTGCCACCACAAAACTGATCGGCGGTGCTTCCGGCTGAGGCGGTCTTGGCGAGCGACCTTTGCGCTTGTGCCCTTTTGGCGCACGCCAAACCTTGCAATTGGGATGGATTCCAGTCCCCTGTTCATTCAAAAGTGGATGGAGCCCCTTCGCACTACAAAAACTGAACTGCAGAGGCACAGGACGAAAATCACTGAGCACCAGACGCGTTGGACCGTGCACCTTCTCGATCCAATCGGTGAGTTGCCCCGCATTGGCAACGGTGGCGGACAACGCCACCAGTTGGACAGAAGGCGGACAGTGAATGATCGATTCTTCCCAGACGGTTCCCCGCTGGGAATCATTCATGTAATGGCACTCATCGAGCACGACCGACTCCACATCGGCAAGCGGATCGTCATGCTCATCCGCTTCTGCATACAGCATGTTGCGGAAAATCTCGGTGGTCATCACCACCACCCGTGCCTCGCGGTTAACGCTCAGGTCACCGGTCATCAGGCCAACATTTTCAGCCCCAAACTGTTCACGAAAATCGCGCAGCTTTTGATTGGATAAGGCCTTAAGCGGTGTTGTGTAAAAGACCTTTTGGCCATGGGCAATAGCCCGATGAATCGCGTACTCGCCCACCAGCGTCTTGCCTGATCCCGTGGGCGCACTCACAACAACGGAATGCCCTTGATTCAAGGCATCAATCGATTCCAACTGGAACCCATCCAAAGGGAATGGGAACAGCTGGGAAACATCCGGTGACACCATGGTTGGATCCTAGGGATTGTGCGCGCAGAGAGCAGCAAACTGACTCCCATGAGCAGCCCGTCTCAAGCACGCCGACGCCAGCTACGCACCTGGAGGCCCAATCCAGATGGATCAGGGCTGCTGCCGGTCAACGCAACCGATCAAGACGGTGAAGCGTCGCCGTGTCTGGTGGATTTAGCCAGCAACGATTACCTCAATCTCGCTCAGCACCCAGAGCTCATCGCCGCCGCAACAGAAGAAATCAAACGAAGCGGCGTGGGGGCCGGTGGGTCCAGGCTGGTGAGTGGCAGCCGCCCGGTGCATGACCAACTCGAGCAAGAGCTCGCGCACTGGTTGCATCGAGATCGCGTTCTGCTCTACCCAAGCGGCTTTCAAGCCAATCTTGCCGCCGTTCTTGCCCTTGCCGACCGCCATACGCCAGTTCTGGCGGACCGGCTCTGCCATCACTCCCTCCTCACAGGCGTGCAAGCCAGTGGTGCCAAGCTTCAGCGCTTTGCCCACAACGACCTCATCGATCTCAAGCGCAAGCTGGAGCGCTGCCGGGATCGACACCCAGGGCAGCAACCCTTGGTAATCACAGAGAGCCTGTTCAGCATGGAGGGCACCAGTCCCAACCTGAGTGCCATGGCAGAGCTCTGCTCCAGCCATGCTGCCCGACTCCTGGTCGATGAAGCCCATGCCCTGGGCGTCCTGGGGGATGGGGGACGTGGTCTCAGCTATGCCTTACCGAACAAGGCCGTCACCCTGCTCAGTGGCACTTTCGGCAAAGCCTTTGGAAGCGGCGGAGCGTTTCTGGCCTGCGATGGAGATCTCGGCGAAACCCTGCTCCAAACCAGTGGCGCCTTTCGCTACACCACGGCGTTGGCACCACCCCTTGCCGCGGCCGCTCTCGCTGCATTAACGCTGATGCAACGCCATCCCCATTGGTCGACAGAGCTCATCGCAACGAGCCAACACTGGCGCTCCGCTCTCGCTGCCGCTGGTTGGACGCGTCCAGGTGGGGACGGTCCGATTCTGCCCCTGGTGATCGGTCCAGACCAAGCAGCCCTCGACCGCCAACAAACCCTCGAAGCCGAAGGGCTGTTGAGCATTGCCATCCGCCCCCCCACCGTGCCCGAAGGAACGGCACGACTCCGTCTGGTGGTGCGTCGGAACCTGCCCGATGGGACATTGGACGCACTGCTGCACGCCCTTTCTTTGGGCTGATAGGACCCGATGAAACAGGTCATCGCCATGCATGGCTGGAGCGGAGACAGCCATTCATGGGTGTCCTGGATCCGGCATTTCAACCATCACCACTGGTCTTGGCAAAGCGGTGAACGGGGTTATGGCAAACGCCAGGAGCACATGCCGTTTTGGCAAGACGATCAAGAGCCAACAGAACGGCAACGCCGCGTGGTGATTGCTCACTCCCTAGGACCGCATCTGCTCCCGGATGCCGTGCTCGCCCACGCCACCGATGTGGTGTTGCTGGCAAGCTTTTCCAGATTTGTGCCGCAAGGAGCCAAAGGTCGCGCTCTCAAAACAGGCTTGAAGGGCATGCGCCGCTGCCTTGGTAGCGACGCTGAAGCCGAGATGCTCACGAACTTTTTGAGGCGAGCGGCAGCGCCAGCGCCAGCAGACGGCCTTCCACGCGGCCCGATCCATGAGGGGCTGTCGCCCGAGGGCCGTCAACGCCTAACCGACGACTTGGATCTGCTCATCGCCAGCGCAGCGTTACCGCCAGGGCTGCAGGCATCCAGCAGAGTGCTGGTGGTGGAAGCAGAACAAGACGCCATCGTGGTGCCTGCCGCCAGACAAGAACTGCGCGATGCCATTCAGACCCGCCTGCAGCATCCAGCGGAGCACTGGTTCATGCCCGGCAGCGGGCATGCCCTGTTGGTGCCAGATCTTCTGATGCGCATCCAACGCTGGCTTGATCAGCCCCCTGAAGAGCGATGAGCAACACCTGGGGAGCAAAGGTTCTACAAAGCTTCGATGGCGCCGCAAGCGATTACAACCGGGCCGCCCGTCTGCAAGCGGCCATGGCCTGGCGACTCGCCGGGCACTGCCAGCGCTTACCCATTCCATCAGGACGCTGGTTGGATCTCGGGAGTGGAACGGGATTGCTTGCCGATGCCATCGAACAACGCAACCCCGGCAGGGTGGTGGAGCGCATCGATGGCAGCCCGTCCATGCTGGCCCGCAACTCCCGTCCAGACCACACGCAGCTGTGGGATTTAAATCAGTCCCTCCAAGCCTGGGACGACGCTCCAACGCTGATCGCCTCCAGTTTCTGCCTCCACTGGTTGTCCGATCCCGGCACAAGACTGCAGCACTGGTTCGAGTGTTTAGCCCCAGGTGGCTGGTTAATCGTGGCGCTGCCGGTTGAAGGCTGCTTCCCGCAATGGCACGCGGCCGCACGCCAAGCGGCCGTCCCCTGCTCAGCACTGCGCTTCCCAACCAGCGAAGCGTTGATGGCGTCGTTACCCAAACAGCAGATCAGACACCAACAGCAGCTCCGCTTCAGCGAACAAGCGAGCCAGATCACAGCTCTGCTGCGGCCCATGCAAACCATTGGCGCGGGCAGCAGCACGCGCTCCGCTCTCAGCGTGAAGCAATGGCGTCAGCTGAGCGCCCACTGGCCTGAGCGTTCTGCTCAAGGGCAAGTCAGATTGACCTGGTTGATCCAACTCCTGGTGCTCGAGCGATGAACACGCCTCCGCTTCGATTGGTGATTTGCGGAACCGACACCGATGTCGGGAAAACGATTGTCAGCGCCCTCTTTGTTCAAGGCTTGGAAGCCACCTATTGGAAGCCGGTCCAAAGCGGAACCGAAGGCGGTGGTGATCGTCAACGGGTGATCGATCTTCTCGAGCTTCCACAGGAGCGATGGCACCCAGAGGCCTATGCATTTCAAGCTCCCGTCTCTCCGCACTGGGCTGCGGAACGAGAGGAAAAATGCATCGATCCAGACCAGCTCCAACTGCCAGCCATCGCTGGGCCGTTGGTCGTGGAGACCGCTGGAGGCCTGATGGTGCCACTCACACGCCAGTGGTTACAAATCCAACAATTGGAACGGTGGCAGCTTCCGGTGGTGTTGGTAGCCCGCAGTGAACTGGGCACCTTGAACCACACGCTTCTCAGCCTGGAAGCCCTAAGGAAACGGAAGATTCCGATCCTTGGGCTGGTGATCAATGGTCCTGCCCATGCCGACAACCCCCGCACCCTGAACGAACTCGGCCAGATTCCTCTGCTGTGCGAATTACCACCGCTGGAGCAACTCAATGCCGCGGCCTTAGCGAGGCAATGGCATGTTCAGAACGTGAAAGCTAAGGTCGAAACCGAGATCAATCGTTTACAGGCTTCGAGATGAATCGCCGTCAGACCGGAGCCGCCGTGGCTGTAGCCCTCCTTTGCGCGGGGATTTTGGTGTTATTCACCGACGTCGAAGTCGGACTGGTGCGTTGGTTTAACTGTGGCCCGATCGCCACGGAAGCAGAACAAAACAGTGAGATGTGCCGCTGACCTCAGCACAGACGAATCCATCCACTGGCAGCTGCGACGACGAAGTGCCTCAGAACCACCATCCCCACCTTTGGCCTCCGTTCACCCAGGTCTCGACAACGCCTCCCTTAGAGAGAGTGCTTCGAGGAGATGGTGCTCTTCTTTATCGCGATGAAGGGCCTCCGTTAATCGATGCAATCAGCAGCTGGTGGGTCACCTTGCATGGGCATGCCCACCCCCATGTCGCAGCTGCCATCGCTCGTCAGGCCGAAACCCTTGAGCAGGTCATTTTCGCTGAATTCACGCACCCTCAAGCGGAACTGCTCGCCGATCGCTTAGCAGCCAAAACCGGATTGGAGCGGGTGTTTTTCTCCGACAACGGTTCCACCGCCGTTGAGGTGGCACTCAAAATCGCGATTCAGTGGTGGCACAACAAAGGAGAGCCCAGGCAGCAGGTCATCGCATTCGACGGCGCGTATCACGGAGATACGTTTGGAGCGATGGCCGTCGGAGCGCGCAGCCTGTTCAGTGAACCCTTTGACCCCTTGTTGTTTCCGGTCGCCCGCATCCCATGGCCGGCAACTTGGTGGGACGACGATCAGGTTGAAGAGCATGAACAAACGGCCCTGAACCAGCTCGAACAAGCCCTCAAGACACCCACCGCGGCGGTGATCCTCGAGCCGCTTGTCCAGGGCGCGGGAGGAATGAGCATGGTGCGTCCAACCTTTCTGCAAGAAGTAGAAAAGCGTGTTCGCAACGCTGGAACCTTGTTGATCGCCGACGAAGTCCTGACAGGATTTGGGCGTTGCGGTGATTTTTTGGCGACCCAACGGGCGGGGGTCAAACCCGATCTCGTCGCGCTATCCAAAGGCCTGACCGCTGGATTTCTTCCCATGGGAATCACCATGGCCAGCAGCGCTGTTTTCGACGCCTTCGTTGGCAAGGACCCGAGCTTGACGCTTTGGCATGGCCACAGTTTCACCGCCAACCCCCTGGGGTGTGCGGCAGCGAACGCCAGTCTGGATCTCCTCGAAGCAGAACCAGAGAAATACCTGGGGTTTGAGGCGAGACATCGATCGCGCCTAGAGGGATTGGCACGCCACCCAGGCATCAAGCGTGTTCGCGTGACAGGGACCATCGCAGCCTTTGATCTCGTCGTCACAGACGCAGAGGGTTACCTCAACCCTGCTGGAAAAGTGCTGCGCCGGCTGGCGAGAGACCGGGGCGTCCTGATTCGGCCTCTTGGTCAGGTGGTGTATCTGCTTCCACCGCTTTGCATCAGCGATGAGCAGCTCGATCACTGCTACTCCGTGCTCCAGGAAGCGCTCGACCTTCTGCAAACACAAGCAAAGAACTGAGTTCTCAGGGCCCTAGACGCAGGGCCGCCTCGACATCAGCGCGGGACAATCCATAGGGGAACACGCAGGGGCGAGGCGCCTCATTCGGACTCCAGATCACCGCGAGATCCGTTTGTTGCAGACGGATCTCAGCCGTCCATCCCTCCTGCTGCCATGACCAGCCACACGGATCGTTGTCTAGCCGCTGCGCTCCAAGCTGCTGGAGCCAATGCTCAAGAGCTTGGAGTGAGTGCTGATTCAAAGGAGTTTCGGCTGGAGGCATCGACACCATCAAGGACATCCCTAATCAACGGCTCGTCTTGAGTCTGCTCGGCCACCAGCCAACTGGGCTGAACCTGAAGCTCCATGCCCCGACTCCAGGCGACCCCAACTCCCAGCGATAGGCACAAAAGCAAGGCCCCGAGCAACATCAACAGCGACAACCACTCCCCTCCTGAGAGGGGTCGCCGCTCACCAATCGCCGTTGTAGAAGACACCGCTGGGGATGGCAGCGGAGCGTGCTGCTGTTGCCAGAGCTGATCCTGCTGGATTAATTGAGCGTCATAGAGCCGCCGCAACGAGGGATCCGCCAACTGGTCATAGGCCTCACGCAACAGCTGAAATTGGCGCGCTGCTTCCGCGGCCGGCAAGGTCGTGGTGTCGGGATGAACCGACTTACTGAGCCGTCGAAAGGCGCGACGTAGCGTCTCGGCGTCGACTCCACGGCCGACTCCCAACCGTTCGTAATGGGTCGAGGCCGACATCAGGTCTTCTTCGAGCCGAATCACGAAGGTGCATTGTAGGAAGAGTCGCTGCCCTGGCAGCCATGCCAGAAGCAAACACCTTTTCTGAGGCCGGGCCTGACCTATGGCACTGCCTGGGTTGGCAACCCAATGACACCCAGCTCTCGCAACTCAAAGAGCTGCAAGCCCTGCTGCGCCATTGGAACAGCCGGGTGAACCTCACCCGTTTGGTGGAGAACGAAGAGTTCTGGATCGCCCAGGTCTTTGACAGCCTTTGGCCTCTTGAA
>JAAHTH010000134.1_pt1 | contig 69051 bp, 64 predicted proteins | sample 6116091 | NCBI WGS metagenome assembly JAAHTH01 (sample SAMN13939990, study PRJNA603662) | sponge metagenome | isolation source: marine sponge | host: Mycale hentscheli | place: New Zealand | collected 2006 | reverse complement strand
AGGATAGCTGCTATGCGCCCTTTATGCCACCCACAACATTTAGGCATATCTCCTTTTTAGGCTGCTCAATAAGATATTTCACAGTAGCAGATGCAGTCACTTTTATGTCGCGTATACGAAAGGTCAAAAGCTTCAGCTCGCATCCAATCGTATAGTTTTTTGCGTGTTCCATGGGAAGTAGAACTGCAGCCCCATCGGAAGAAATATCCAAGACTCTATTATTTACACTCTCATTTGAGTTCGGCTCTAGATAGCTTAAGTGAACATTATCGTAAACCCTCATTCGCAGATTTTTCCGCCGTTGCACCTTAAAGACTTCTACTGGACGAGCAAATTGAATTTGCTCTTGATTAAATGAATCATAGTTTGTTTTGAAAAATATGTTTCCATGAGCTGAGATTACGCAAAAAAAACTTCTTCACTTCGGAGCTCTTTTAATAAGGTCATCACTTCATTGCGTCTCATTCCTTTGGGAATAACGACGCAAATGAGTTCTTTACTCTCTCTATAGCCACTTAATTTTGTACGAACGAGTGCTTTTTGGTCCTTCGTCCAAATAATAACATTGGACAACCCACTTGCCATACGTATCACTAGAGCTAACGCCAATGCCTCGTCTTCGATGCGTGAAAAGTACTTATTTTTGGCCCCCATACAGTCCAATTAAATCATGGAATTGCGTATTTTGCACTCAGATTAGCGATGACGAATCTCTTCACAGATATGTTCAATAAGCCAATCTGGATCGTCCAGCGGCAGATCATGACCAGCCTCTTCATGTACATAGCAAGGAGAACTAGCCACTTCTGCTAATGCTTGACTAGCCTGAAAATGAACCAGCCGATCCGCTTTTGCACAAAGAAAAACTAACTTCGCGTTCGGACTAATTTCTGCCTGAAATTGAGAAGCAGCAATAATTTGACGAATGGCTGTGCCTTGTTTGATTGGTCGACGTCGAGCAAATTCAACCCAGTCTCGCAAAATTTTCTCATTGTCACTCTTTAAATTGGATGTAAGTTTTAGAACCAATTGCTCTCGCTCGGGGCCAGGAATAGCCCTAGCAATTTTGATAAATTCATGAAACGCAACGGGACGAATCCGGCGCCAAAATTGTGAATGGCCACGTGAACTTGTATTGATCAAAAACGCCGTTTTAAAATCTTTTGGGAAGCGATTTATCCAGTCCAGCGTAATCATTCCACCCAAGGAATGTCCGACGATAAACCAGTGCTTACGGCCGCTCCCTTTTAACTCATTCAACCAACGCGAGCGCAATTCTTCCATTATACCATCAATAGATAAAGGCGATTCTTTCTCGTTTTCCGTGCCAGCTCCTGGTAAATCTAAACAGAATACCTGTGCTTCTGGAAGCGAGCGTTTCAGCTTCGGCAGGAATGTACCCCAATGACTTTTTTCACGTGTCAAACCACGTAAAAGCAAAATATTCACGACCGCGCCTCCACTTTCCAATGGGGCGCCTTTGCTGCAATCTTAAAGAAAAAATCAATCAGCCAATAATGCCGCCGCATAATTCGTCGATAGCGATGGGGCTTAATCGGATTAAATGGACCAAGCAATGAAAACATTTGCAATGGATTTTTTCGTACCCAAATCCATGACCCCATTTCCAATGTCCAAGGAATGAAGATATTATCGGATTGAGTATTTTGGGCTTCAAAATCATCAAATAGGTAATCCCAGACATCTCCATGAGTTGTATAGGAGTTTGATTGCGGTTCCACTTTATAAACATGAAATGGATAGGAGTTATTTAAAATACGCTCGATACGCTTCGTCTCATCATAGCGCGGAAATGAATGCCGACTTTTAGCATAGGGATACCAAAGTCGATCCATGGAACCAAACCCTGAATGTAAATCTAAACACAACGATGATCGAGCTGGAAAGATTTCCTCGCGCACTGTATCGACCAGTGCCTGACTTTCTACCTCCATAGGCGCTCCCCGTTTACCACGGTACCATGGCAAGAATGGCCCAATCCGATGACCACCTAACAACATCGGCGGTGGTTCCGTTGCCTCTATTGGGGCATTCCGCATAATATCAATCCCACGAGGATTTGAGCGCCAGTTACGGCTCATACCTCCTGGGTTTACGATCGGAATGGAAACCAAACGACAACGCTCGAGCCTTTTGTTGAGTTCTTCATCCCACTCTAACTGAGCAGCGATACATTCTAAGTAATGTAGAGCCAAATGGGTTCCAACCTTTTCTAGGCCATGCACGCCGCCAAAGAGGCCGAAGGTCGGCAAGGTCTTGTCATCTGGGCCAAAAACCAATTTTGTAATAGGGTAGGTGCGATCGCCACAGGCAACCTCGGAGATAGTCTCCACTCGACAGACACGAGAAATTTTCTGCACTAATTTATCTAACTGCTCAACTTCTACAAATTCCCGTATGCCCACGCCTCAGTCCATCATATCGCGCAAATATATAAATGTTAATCTACTGAGCAGAACGCCTACGTTTCGGTACGGCATTTTTAGACTGAACCGAGTCAGTCGAAGAGCCCACCTTTGCCAGTAGGCGACCTTTCCAACGGGAAACAAACTCATCTTTGCTCGAGCGTTCCGCATCCAAGGCTTGAATACGCTTTTGCAGGACCTTTTCTGCACGATTTAGCCGATTTAGCTTCATGCGTACGCGCAAGTCAAACTGATTTTTGAGTAATTCCTCCATTTGGCTCACCAGGATCACTCGCTCTGGTCCTTCTTTAGCCTTACGTAAGTTACGCATAATTTCCGAAAGACGCGTTCGGTTTTTCCATACCTCCTCTTGCAAGGAAACGTTCGCAGGAATCAGTCGCTGTAATTTTTGAATCCGATGATACTCCTTCACCGCTTTTTTTTGCATCCGAGCATAGCGTTCAGGGTTCTTCTCTCGCAGTTCGAGCATGCGAAGGTAGCGTTTGGGGTTCACATCTTTAATACGCAGAAGAGCAGCCTCTAATTCAGCGGCCTCGGCCTTTATTTTTTGCATTTCGACCGGTGAACTTAATGCAAAGGCAGGAGCCTCAAAAACTACAACTAAAACAACTAAAAGGAATAGAACTAGGTTTATCCTCACCATATAACACCGTCTCCAATACAAGTTATTGCTCTAATGTAAATTATAGCTCTAATACAAACCAAGGCGCAGCCAGAGCCTATCCCGAATTTAAAGTTTACTCAATGAATTATCGCGTCAATCATTCTTCAAGCGAGAACTCCGGCCTAAAGCCTCAATATAAGAAGGTTTTGGCACAAAATAGAAAAGTCTCCCACGCTGATTCATTACACCCGCCACCCTTGCGGCCACCCTACCTTTCCCCCAGTAGAGATCCAGTCGACCTGACCCGCGTATAGCTCCCCCAGTATCTGCATCAATGACAAAGCGAGATTTTTTAACCCAAGAGCCTGTATAAGGCCGTCCGTATTCATCGCGCTTAATCTTTCCACTCTCTTCTTGCACAAACCGAGGCTCGGAAAATTCTAAAAAAGCTAGCGTGCCTTTGGGAAATAGCCCACGGTCGGTTGCAATCGTTCTTCCCGGCATTAAAGAAGAACCAAAACTAGCCTTGGAAGGTCCGTCTAGTTTTTTGAAAAACACATAGGAAGGGTTTTGATCCATACTTTCTTGTGCTTCTGTTTTTGGAACCGAACGCAAATAGTTCTCAATAGCCTGCATATTTATTGCTTCCTTGGGAATTCGAGCCGCTAAAATTTTTTCAAGCGCAACATATTTGTGTCCGTTTTGGCCATCATAGCCTAACGAAATTTTTTTACCATTTGTCATATGAATGGTTCCCGCACCTTGTATTTGCATTACGAAGGAATCAACAGGATCTACATAGGCAATTTCTAATTTTTGACTACCCAATTTTTGATCTACATCTATCTCATGTCGGGAATAATAGGGGACAATGCGCGGTGGTTTCATACCTCCATTTGTTGCTCGCACCACTCTCCCTCGCAAGTCCTGCTCCGCCTTAATTACCCATTGAGCCCTCGGAAAAGTTTCCTCATAGCGATCGAGACGAATCGTGACTAGATCCTTTGGCTTCCTATATACCGCTTGCGAATACTTACGTGTTGGAAATGGACTTCCCTTAATGATTGGGTCGTAATAAGAGGTCACCAGCACGTCACCTGGCTCCTCATTGCCATAAACAACGTAAACATCGAAATTATTTAGCAAGCTCCACACAAAGCGACCACCACTACGATCTAAACGTAAATCGAGGAGCAATCCTTCAAGAGCAGCAAAATAGACTGACGCGGGAACCATGTGTGGCCCAAAACGTAAAGCCATCTCATCGCGATTTTTCTTCTCCCAAGTCTTAATTAGATTCTCTATCGCCGCATGTAAAGAGTTCCATCCAAGGTCATCATTAATCTCTAATGTCTCTTCATAGGAAATTAGGGCTTCACTGGAATCAGATAGTGGCGCGCGGGCACAACCAGAAATAAGCAGGGCAAAGGCCGCTATAGTTAAAAGAATCTTCCGCATGCGAAGATTCTTTCACAAGGAAAGGAGCTTGCAAAGAGAACACAGTCGAATGTTTGAAATAAGCGCCGGCAATGCTACCTAAAATAGGAGCCGACAGCCAGATACCGAATCAAACTGGGCGCGTGCGTTATACCAACCAAGCACCTGGCTTCGTATAGTCTTTTTGGTATCGTTGCCTTCAACATTAGCGCCCTTGTCTTCAATATAAGTGGAAACAAGCCAATGAAGCCTAATGATTACACCGCCAAAGTTGAACTTCGGGCTGATATACTTGCGGCAATATTTTTCCTCTTGTCCTACGACGTAGAGGCAAGAACAAAACTCTTTAGCCGAAAATCGCGGCAACATTTCAAGTTTCATGTAGTCATATTTAGAACTTTGCATGGAGCCGGCCATATGCACAAAAGCTAGAAGTCCGACAAGGGCAACTCCGAAGAGCATAAGACTTCGCTTCCGCCATTTCTTATTCATTTTCTACCATTTCCACTGCATATTTAATTAATGCATTTAGGTCCATACTTGGGCCACGGTCGTTACCAGTTCGTGCAATCACGACATTGTGTGATGGCAAAACGAAAATATACTGCCCCCAATGCCCTTTGGCTGCAAAGCCAGAGCTAGGGAGATCAGGCCAAGGCTTTTTCTCTGGAGTTTTTGGGTGCGCTTTATTTAGCCACCAATGAGCACCATAGGTTTCTGGTGTGCGACCACCTGGGCTTTTCCAAGGTGGCGAATTGGCGATGGCTGGACTGAGTGTGGTTGAAAATTTGATCCAATCTGGATGGATGATTTGTTTATCTCCCCATTTGCCTTTTGCTAGGAACAGTAGCCCGAAACGTGCCATATCCCGAGGGCTCATATAGAGGTAGGAAGAGCCAATTACAACGCCATTAGAGTCTTGTTCCCAAAGGGCAGACTTGATTCCTAGCGGTGAGAAGATGCGCTCCTCAGGAAACTTCGCGAAATAATCGACGCCATAGGCCCCTTGGAGAACAGCTGAAAGTAGATTTGAGTCACCCGATGAATAGCGCCAACGTGTGCCCGGTTTAGCCTCTACATTATGGCGGTCTAAAACAAATTTTGCTACGTCTAACATTCCTGAGCCGTAGAGCATTGCAAGGACTGCGGACTCTATGGGCTTATCAGACTTCTCATATGTCTCAACCCAGTCGAGGCCGGAGCTATGTTGGGTGACATGCTGAACGGTAATTTCACATTGATTTTTTTCTTTATTTTTAAATGGTTACATATCGATTCTTCAAGTTTTACTTTACCGTCTTGGACTGCTAGTCCGAGAAGCAGATTTGTAACTGATTTAGATACGGACCAACTGATATGGCGCTGGTCTGGCTTATTTATACCCGTTGGCATAGCGTTCGTAACGGATAACACCATTTTTGACGACGACTAGGCCATTAGTGATAATTGGTGGCTTTCCCGGATTGAGGTTCTTTTTGGGAAAAGCTATCGACTCCATACGCTTGCGCGCAGTCTTTGCCACGTCACTTTGAACTGCTGGGGCGCTTGTCCACTTTGGAATTGGGAATTTGATTTCAGTTTCTACCGGCGTGATTTCAGCGTGTACCGGGTCATACAGGCTAAAACTGAGGGAAGTGAGAAGACAAGTGACGAGGGTTTTTGCAACCTTCCCAAACATTTTTGCAATCTTCTTAAACATTAAGTCCATTCTACCTGGAGGCGCGTACATTAGAAACAAGTTTCACCCGATACGTTAGACGCATGGGATTATTTCAAAAAGCATATGAATTTTTGACTCGACCTTTTCAGCAGCAGGCACTATCGCGACAGCATTACTTGTTTGCGATTTTGCTCTTCGCACTCTTCTTTTCCCTAGGTCTAGAATTCAGCATTTTTAAAGGGTCGACGCATGGAGTACAACCAGGCGAGACCGACATTACCGGCATTTGGAAGCTCACTCTCAAGGACCGTCCTGAGTTCGCTCATGCGGAGTTTAATGATTCCACTTGGTGTCCAGTGGCTGTACCGATGCCGCGAGATATTCGTGTGCTTGATAAAGCAAGCGCTCAGCTTGCGAAGTCTTGTTGGGGCAAGGAATACTATCCGCGCAAACGCATGCAAGAAGGCCCCTTCTGGTACCGCACGCGCGTGGACATTCGTTCCTCTTTAAACAATCCAAGTTTATTTCTGGGCGCGATCAAGCATAGAGCTTCGATTTATTGGGACGGGGAACTCCTTGCCAATATTCGCTATGACCAACATCCTATAGTGGTTCCACTCACTCATGTGCAAGCTAAACCCGGCAAACACACGCTAGCGATTCGTGTGGAGACGGAAAAATCAACAATGTATCCGGGACTACTCCATGTGTATGAGCGAGGAGTAACAGTTGGAGAAGTAGCAAACAATCTCACAGTGCAAAGAGCTGCACTCTTTGTTTTATATATTCGTCCGACTTTAGCAGTGTTTATGCAAACGATAGCACTCTTTATTATGTTGACTCTGATGATGCGCATGCAAAGAATTCATAATGAGTACTTGTGGTTAAGCATCTACTTTGCAGGAGCTACTTTATATTTCTCCCACACATTTATCCGTTTTCCGGAAGCCCAGTATTTCGCAACTTGTGTCAGCAAAGTTTTAATTTCTGCCGGCGCGCTTGGCGTCTGGCTTGAAACGATTCGTATGCCAGCTGTAATCAAAGATCTCCTTACACGTTCCAATATGTACTTTGTTCTCTCGGGGGTGAGCCTCTTTAGCGGTCTCGCCGCCGCAGGTCCTAAGTTTACTATGCTTGCACAAAGAGTTGATTTGGGATTAACTGCCGTAACTCCAATCCTTTGTTTGACAATAGCCTGCTACGCGATGATGACAGAATTCTCTGTTATGCAACGGAAATACGTTCAAAGGGGCCGGTTAATTGCTCTGACTAAAGCCTTTGCGGTTGCTGCAATTCTTTCAGGTATATTTTCTTCCAGCCTACTACCAATGAGTTCCATCGGCATGACCGGGATGGACTATCAAGTTGTAATCAACCTTTTGTCAGTCGTAGTGTTATTCTTGTCGGTAGAAGATTATGCAAAAAAGCAAAAAGAACTCGCTTTCTTTGGTAAGTTTGCTCAACAAGGCCTTCATGGTCACAAAGCCTTTATTCTCAAGATGGACGTTGTAAACCATACCCTTACTACTTGTCAGATGCCTTATGGAGTAAAGCGCTTGTTTCAGAATATGTGGTCTTCTAGCCTAGAGCGAGTATTCTCTAAATATTCATTCCTCGATAAAAACTTAGGCGATAGCTCAATCTACTGCTTTGCCGATGATGAGCAAATGGGTCCAAGAGTTCTAGAGATGGCTTTTCAGATAACAAATCAGGAGTTAGCCAAATTTGATCATGCCTTTCATCAAGAATTACAAGTGCTGCTAGCGCGGGAGGACAGGCTACACGAGCCATTTTTAAATTATAAACAAATCTACTGGGAGCGATTTGGCCATCACTTTCATGAACGAAAAACGAATGTACGCATTGCCGTAGCCTATGGCATGGTAGATGAAAGCCTTTGGGGACAAATCGAGCAAGCACACTATGACACACAAGGAGGCCTTGTTACCTTAGTAGCTGGGATTGAATCAGAAGCCGAAGTCGGTGAAATTGTGATTGACGAACAGTATTTTGGAAAACTAAAAGCGGACAGCTCGCCACCTGGATTCGAATTTCGCGAAGATACGGTTCAGCTACAAGGCATAGGCGCCACGAAACTCTTCCGTGTTCGAGGTGAGCAAGCAATCAGCGACACCGAAAAAGCTGCTTAGCAGTCAGCAACACCGAGGTCACATCACGCTCTGCTGTTAAGAACTAAGCTCAGACCCTGACTTGCGGAAATAGCGCACTTTTTTGCCGTCTTTTTCCTTCACGCCTAAACGCCCGCCCTTGCTTGTCTTTGGGTCAACCGCTAACAAGTTAGAGTAATCAAGCTTAGCTTCCTTCTCTACGATTCCGCCCTGCGGATTAGCTTGGCTAGGCTTTGTGTGGCGCTTTACTTTATTCAAGCCTTCCACCAGCACTTTTAAGTCCTTCGGATAAACCTTTAGTATTTTGCCTTCTTTGCCCTTTTCTTTCCCTGCGATCACTTGAACCGAATCGCCTTTTTTCAGTAACAGGCCCATGGCTTGCTCTCTCCTCAAATAAATGGAATGGATTAATAGAAACCGTTTGGCAAAAGCGCGACATTACGAGCACGCTTAACCGCCCTAGCCAACTGACGCTGTTGTTTCGAGTTCAAGCGAGATACGCGCGCCGCTATAATTTGGCCTCCTGGACTCAAAAAACTCTGCAGAACCTCCACGTCACGGTAATCAAAACTCATCCCGCGCGGTGGGCGCTGTTTACGCTTCATAAAATTTGCTTCCGCCACAATCTCTCCTTAAAAAGTGTATAAACCCGAAATACACAAACTTTCGTTAAAACTAAAGCAGTCAAATACCACATGGATAAGTGAGAAATCCAGCGCTTTTCCTAAAGGCCTTCAATATCTTTGATAAAATCGTGTAAATAGTGATAACTTTTAGTGAAATAGCTGAGAATAGTTGAGAAATATTCCTGGCTAACGTGTATTTTCCCAAGGAGCCTTTAAGTTGAACGACCTTAGCTACACAAACCGTGCAAATGCTGAATATCTCGATGAAATTTTTCAAAAATTCCAGGAAAACCCGGAAGCAGCGGACCCGGAATGGAAGCGCTTCTTTGAAGGCGTTGAATTTGGACGCCAGCTCCCTCCCCTAGTTGGGCCAAACGGCACCCCGATTCCGAGCATGGGCTCCACCGCCACGGGCTTTACCGCCACAGCCCCTACACCAACCGCTGTCCCCAACACTTTTGAAGCTGGCACTAATGGCAATAAGGAGCTAAGCGCCCAGACGTTAATCAATGCCTACCGGGATATTGGCCACTATCAAGCGGACCTCGACCCACTTGTTCGTGGTGGACGCCGAATCCCAGAGCTCGCTTTAAATAATTTTGGTCTCTCAGAAGCGGACCTGGGCGCCACATTCAAAGCTGGCTCCAAAGTGGCTATGCCAAACGCCACCTTGAAGGAAATTCTTGATCATTTGGAGCATGCCTATTGCGGCACGATGGCGGTGGAATTTGCAGGTGTGAAGTCAGAGATGCGAGCCTTTGTAATCCGCGAATTTGAGGGTGAGCTTCGTAAATTTTCGAAAGAAGAAAAAATTCAAATCTACGATGACCTCGTTCGAACTGAGGCTTTAGAGAAATTCTTTGCTTCCCGTTTCGTAGGCATGAAACGATTTTCTATCGAAGGCTCAGATGCTCTAATTCCAATGCTAGAGACATTTACATCTCATGGCTTGCATGAGGGCCTAGAAGAAATCGTCATCGGCATGACTCACCGAGGTCGAGTGAATGTGCTAACAAATTTTATGGGGAAAGCCCTCGACGTCGTTTTCTCGGAGTTTGACGGTCGCTATGATCCAAATATGTTTTTTGCCGATGGTGATGTGAAATACCACATGGGATTCTCTGCAGATAAAAAAACAGAGAATGGTAAAGTACATATTTCACTCGCCTTTAATCCCAGTCACTTGGAAGCCGTTGCCCCTGTCGTGATGGGCATGACTCGAGCAAAGCAACGCCTACGCCAGGATAAAGAGCGTAATCATGTAATGCCGATTATTATTCATGGCGATGCCGCCATGATTGGTCAGGGCGTGGTTTCTGAAACTTTTCAACTTTCAGAACTCGAAGGTTACTGTATCGGCGGTACCGTCCATATCGTAGTCAATAACCAGGTTGGGTTTACAACTGCCCCCGAAGAGGCCCGCTCAACTTATTATTGTACAGACGTAGTAAAGCAAATCGACGCTCCAGTAATTCATGTGAATGGAGATGACATCGAGGCATCTATTCGCGCCATGAATATTGCACTCCGATTCCGCCAAATGTTTGCTAAAGATATTGTGATTGACCTCGTTTGTTATCGCCGCCATGGCCACAATGAAGGCGACGAACCAAGCTTCACTCAACCGCTTATGTATGAAAAAATTCGCACGCATCCAACAGCAAAAGAGATTTACGGCAAGCAGTTGCTTAGTGAGGGCATACTAACTGAGACCGAGATAAAGCAAAAATGGGACGCTGAGATGAACCGTCTACAAGCTCGATTGGAGGCAAGCCGGCAGGAGCAAGCCAAGCCAGAGGTAAATACACTTCAGGGTGTTTGGACCGGGCTTCGTCGAGGCAAGCCGGAAGATTTTGATAAACCTGTAGAAACGGCCGTTACAATGGAGCGTCTACATGCCATCGGCAATGCATTAATAAGTGTGCCAGAATCTTTTACCGTACACCGTAAATTACAAAAACTCCTTGGCCAAAGAAAAGCGATGCTGGATGCTGGTGGAAAGATCGACTGGGGAATGGCTGAACTCTTGGCCTATGGTTCACTCATTCAAGAGAGTTTTCCTGTTCGTTTTACTGGCCAAGATGTGTGTCGAGGAACATTCTCCCATCGACATGCGACCTATACGGACGCCAAAACTGGTAAGACCTACAATCCGATTACGACCTTGAGTCCGGACCCTAAGAAAGTGGAATTTTCGATTTGGAATTCCCCGCTTTCCGAGTACGCTGTGCTTGGTTTCGAATATGGTAATTCCACGATCGACCCACGATCGCTTACCATTTGGGAAGCACAATTTGGCGATTTTGCTAATGGTGCGCAAATCATCATTGACCAGTTCCTTTGTAGTGCAGAGTCTAAGTGGCAACGTATGAGTGGTTTAGTTTTACTCTTACCCCATGGTTATGAAGGCCAAGGCCCGGAACACTCCAATGCAAGACCAGAACGATTCTTACAATTATGCGCTCAATACAATATGCAGGTTTGCAATCTTACGACTCCGGCACAGCTTTTCCACGTAATTCGGCGTCAAATAAAGCGTGAGTTCCGAAAGCCACTCGTAATAATGTCACCGAAAGCTCTCCTACGACATCCACTCGTAGTTTCAAAACACAAAGAATTTACGGATGCAGGATTTAAGGAAGTGCTACCGGATCCAAGACTAGAGGGTCCACGAAAAGTGAAGCGTGCCGTTCTCCTAACGGGAAAGCTTTATTATGACCTCATTGCGGAGAGAGAAAAAGCAGCCAATAAGGAGGAGACGGCCATCATTCGCATTGAGCAAATCTATCCGTTCCCTGGTGCACAGATCACTAAAGCTTTAAAGAGTTTTACGAAATTGGAGCAAATAATTTGGGCCCAGGAAGAGCCCAAGAATATGGGAGCCTATTTCTCTATTGCCCCCAAATTACAAGAGCTTATGTATAAGAACGGCACCTCGAACCTAAGCTTCCGTTATATCGGCCGTGATGAGCGCGCTAGTCCAGCAATTGGCAACCCTCATTTACACAAGCAAGAGCAAGAAGAGATACTGAAAGCTTGTTTCGTATAGTGGAAGCTTAGTAAGGAGATAAATAATGAAAGCAGAAATCAAAGTCCCAGCCGTCGGTGAAAGCATTAATGAGGCAACTATTGCAGAATGGTTAAAAAGAGATGGCGACACCATTTCTAGAGATGAGATTTTACTAAACCTTGAAACAGACAAGGCTAATGTGGAAGTTGTAGCGGAGCATGACGGAGTTTTAAAGATTCAAGAGCAAGGCGGGGCTACGGTTGCTATCGGCGCGACAATCGGGTTCATTGATACGGACGCGTCGGCACCTTCTCTACCAGACGCAGATAATCCCATTACGCCCCCCCTTGATAGTGAGGAGGAAAAACTAGATTTGAACGATTTGAGCCCAGCAGCTCGACATGCAGCACTCGAGCATAGCATGGATCCAAGCCAAATAAACGGCACCGGAAAGGACGGGCGTGTAACGAAAGTAGATATTATGCAACATGCAAAGTCTGCTCCAGCCGTAAAGAAATCACCTACACAACCAGCCGAAAAAGCACCTGCTGCAAAAACATCAGCCACACAAAGTGCAGGTAGTGATCGTCGAGAAAAAATGTCGACGATTCGCAAGCGAATTGCACAACGCCTAGTAATGGCGCAACACACGGCCGCCATCCTCACGACCTTTAATGAAGTCGATTTAACGGAAGTAAAAGTCCTTCGCACAAAATATAAAGAGAAGTTCAAGGAAAAATATAGTGTAAATTTAGGCTTTATGGGTTTCTTTACGAAAGCCGTTATCGAAGCCTTAAAAAAGTACCCGGCCGTAAACGCCTTTATTGAGGGGGAGGAAATTATCTACCATGATTATGCCAGTATCGGCATTGCAGTGGGCAGCCCTCGGGGACTCGTGGTTCCTGTATTAAAGAACGCCGAAAATATGTCAATCGCCGATATCGAGCAAGGTATTAAAGCAGCTGCGCTTAAGGCTCGAGATGGCAAGCTAACGATCGACGATATGTCTGGCGGCACATTTACAATTTCTAACGGTGGGACTTATGGCTCTCTTATGTCTACGCCAATCTTAAATCCTCCTCAAAGTGGTATTCTTGGAATGCATAAGATCGAGGATCGACCAGTGGCAGTCAACGGTAAAGTTGAAATTCGCCCCATAATGTATATTGCACTTTCCTATGACCATCGTATTATTGATGGCGAAGGTGCAGTAAAATTTTTGGTTCATATTAAGAACGCGCTCGAAGATCCGGCGCGCATCCTCTTAGAAATCTAGTAGGTTTAAGAATGGCAGACTTTGATCTCTTAATTATTGGCTCTGGGCCAGGCGGCTATACGGGCGCAATTCGTGCGGCCCAATTAGGTTTGAAGGTTGGTGTAGTTGAGAAGAACCCTACTTTTGGCGGAACTTGCCTAAACGTCGGTTGTATTCCTTCAAAAGCCTTGCTCGACTCTTCCGAGCATTTCTCAGAAGCGCAATCAGGGTTTTCACATCATGGAATTGAAGTCTCAAATCTAAAGATTGATATTTCAAAAATGATGAAACGAAAAAATAAGATCGTCAAAGATTTAACGGATGGCATCGCTTTCTTATTTAAAAAGAATAAAATCACTTCGATCCATGGCTTTGGCGTGTTGACCGCTCCCAATGAGGTAGAAGTCACCGATCTCTTGGATATGAAAACGAAATATTCGGCTAAAAATATTATGCTCGCTACTGGATCTGTACCTACAGTGTCACCAGCCCTAAAAACTGATGGCACAAATGTTTTGACCTCTACAGAAGCACTGTCCTTTGAAAAGGTACCAAAAAATATGGTCGTAGTTGGCGGAGGGGTAATTGGCCTTGAGCTTGGCTCCGTTTGGCTCCGTCTAGGCGCAAAAGTTACTGTCGTAGAGTTTACGGATAAACTTGCGGGCAGCATGGATACACAGATGTGTAAAGAGCTACAGAAAGTACTAAAAAATCAAGGCTTTGAGTTTCATTTAAATTCTGCCGTGACGGGCGTGAACGTAAAAGGCCCAGGGGACGTGGACGTAACTGTAGTAAACAACTCAAAAGATGAAAAATTCAATATTAATGCTGACCGTGTTTTAGTTTCGATCGGGCGTCGCCCCTATTCTGAAGGCCTCGGTTTAGAGGCTTTGGGTATCAAAAAGGACCAGCGTGGCTTTGTAAAAATTAATGATCGTTTCCAGACTAACGTTCCAAATGTTTATGCAATCGGTGATTTAGTTCGCGGCCCCATGCTCGCCCATAAGGCGGAGGAAGAAGGTATTTCAGTGGCAGAAATTATTGCTAACGGTCATGGGCACGTAAATTATAATACTGTTCCTAGTGTGATTTATACTTGGCCCGAGCTTGCGAGTGTCGGTATGACGGAAGAGGAAGGGAAAGCCACAGGGAAGAAACTGAGCGTTGGCACTTTTCCATTTATGGCTAATGGTCGCGCAAGAGCAATGGGGTCCACACAAGGCATGGTGAAAATTATTGCAGACGCCGATACAGACCGAGTTTTAGGTGTACACATCCTTGGAGCAAGAGCTTCAGACATGATTGCCGAAGCTGTTATAGCAATGGAATTTGCGGCGACCTCAGAAGATATCGCCCGCTCTTTCCATGCTCACCCAACACTTGCAGAAGTGATGCGAGAAGCCGCTCTCGCTGTGCAAAAACGCGCGCGCCAGATGTAACCCAAGTAACCGAAATTACAAGTTTTCCTCCCCTAAATCCTTTCGGGCCTAAATTACAGGGACGAATGATCCGATAAGTGCTACAGGTAGGAGTTCATATGAATACTGCATTAAAACTATCCGCTGCCCTAATCCTTATTTTCTTCTCAGCCGGTGATATAGAGGCCGCTGTCCTACAAGGAATTCAAAATAAATTTGCGAAAGATATGGAGCCCAATAAAAGGGCTGCGTTTATGCGCGTAGTAAGTGCCCAACAAAAGGCTGCCGAAAATGATTACAAAATAGTCGCTGCATATGTCGCCTCTTTCGCCCCAAATGCCACAAAAATTGAATTTGACAAAATTACTGAGCTCGAAGAGCTCCCACTCCAGGCCAAAGCCTATCACAGTTATTGCTTTGAGAATCAGCCGGACAATAAACATGCCTGCGATCAGTTTTCGAAAAAATTTGGCTCCTTAATCAATCTCTGGTTAGTGTCACAAAATTTTTCTGACGTAGTCTCCAGTATCTATGAACAAGCGGATCAGAGCGCTCTTGAAACATTAGGTCGAAGCGAAAAGAAACCCTTTGGGGATTCTCTAGAGCCAGAGTTGAGTAATTTTCAAATTGCACAAGGTATCTGTGGCGATGAAGCGACCGGATCCGCAGGTATTGGTATTGGCCTCAATTCGATCGTCTGCCAAGGAGCAATTGCTCGCATAAAGAACGGCACCTTTGCGCCCAAACCAAGTGCAGGCAATAAGCCTGGATCGGCGACAAGCGCCGAATAGTTTACGACGACAGGTGCCGGAATGGTCTGCGATAGGCGCCTAATAAGGCTGCCGCCTGTGCAGATCGCGTCTAAATTCGCATATACCTTGTCAGCTCTAAAAAAAATCCCTACTATTTGAATTATATAATCAATAGGGCTCCTATTGCCACAGGGGGGATTATTCGTTGACGAAGCCTAAAATTACTACCAGCTCTACGGCAGAGTATTTTGCCAAAAATCTGCAGCAAGTTGGCTTCTCTTCTCCGACGAAGGCTGTCCTTACCACATTGAAAGAAGCTGTTGATAATGCGCTCGACGCATGCGAAGTAGCAGGCATTCTCCCGGAACTTAATATTACAATAAAGAAAGTTGGCAAGGGGTCAGGGCGCAATACAGATCTTGTAGAGCTCATTATTGAAGACAATGGCCCTGGTCTCGAGTTAGAAGAATTACCGAAAGTATTTGGCGAATACCTTGCCTCCTCTAAGTTTGGTCGCGGACAATGTTCTCGTGGCCAGCAAGGGATTGGTATTTCCGCATCCGTCACTTGGGCACAACTTACAAACGCCAAAGGGGTTACGGTTACTTCCAAAACGAAACGAATGCGTAAAGCCGTTAAAGCCCTCATCAACGTTAATATCAAAGGCAATAAAGGAATCATCAAAAAGAAGAGCACCATTGATTGGAATAAGCCCCACGGTGTAAAGGTAGAGTTCCGCATTGATGGACGGGTTCAGTTAAATGGTGACGGTGGTTTGCTGACTTACCTTGAAGGCACAACTCTTGTGAACCCACACCTCGATATCAATTATAAATTACTCGAAAACGACTGGGTTAAGATCGAACGTGTGCGATCGGATATTCCAAAAATCCCACCGGCAACGCTCCCCCACCCTCACACAATGAAGCTTGGAGAATTTATTGGCCATGCCCATCTTTATGACAACACACCGCTCTCGTCCTTCCTAAAGAAAGGCTTTTCCCGCGTTACAGACCAAACTATCAAAGCGTTTGTCTCTGCTGGTTTACCTAAAAATGTATTAAAGAAACGTGTCATTCAATTATCGCAGGATCAATACAAAGCTTGCTTCCAGGCGATTCAAAGCACGGACTTAATGAATCCGAGTACACAATCAGTACTTACCATTGGTGAAGCTAATCTTGCGAAGTCGATTGCTCGTCTGGGTGAAGTCGACTTCATGTCTGTAGTAACGCGTAAGCCTCGGATTTGTGATTTCAAGCCAGTCGTGGTGGAAGTGGCTCTAGCTCGATTTATTAATCGCGGGGACGCCGATGAACCAGTACAACTTTTGCGCTTTGCCAATCGAGTACCGCTTCAGTTTGATAAAGGAGGCTGTGCCATTACACAAGCACTAGAAACTGTAAATTGGCGATCCTATGGAGTTACTCAACCAAAGCGTTCTATTCCACTTGGTCCATACGTTTTTGCTATTTCCATAACTTCTCCCTTTATTAAATTTAAGAATGCGTCCAAAGAAACAATCGACTCTTCGGAAGAACTCATTGAAGAGATTCGCCGGGCGTTGATGCAAGCGGGACAAAAGCTTTCACGCCATATTCGACGTGAACATAAAGAATCTCAGCTTGAAAAGAAAATAGCTCATATCGAGAAATTCGGTCCAATCCTAATCGATATTCTCGGCCGTATTGCTAAAGCGCCAAAGTCGCGAACCAAAAAAGCAGAAGAGGGTTTGGCCAAATTATTAGGACGTGACACACGAGACGCTAAGAAAGAACTCGAAGAGGCAAAGACAAAACTTGATGTACTAAAAACAAAAGAAGCCGCTCGTCGCAATAGCTAGGGGAAATTAGAAATGACACTACTTAAAATTCGTAAACAGACCAAAAACATACCTAAAATTGCCAAAAGCCTTTGCGATGATATGTTACAAACCCTTGAACAAGCTAAGCGTCCCGAGCTACAAGCTATTAAATGTTCGCTAGACAATTCTATTTATTCACCATCGATCGGCTACCTTACACCAGGTAAGAAAAAAATTCGTACGGAGCTAAATGTAAGCTCTGTGCAAAAGCTTTCCCGAGTTGTCTTCTTTTTGGAGCTACTCCTGAACAATATTGACATTGGTGCGGTGAATACAAAAAGAGAGCTCTATTACCGTGCCAAAGGTTTAGTTCGTGATAATTTAAAATATGGTGCGATCGATTTTGAGGACCAAAATGAAAGTGATCCAATTATTGAGTTCATTTGCGATATGTTGGAAGTGTACCGGGAGGAACTCAATTGTTATGCAAACGACCGCGGCGGTCAAACCTATTCGCAAGCTTTGATCGTGACAGAAATTCTTCCTGATGGAGAAAAAGCAACGATCGATCTATCTAGCCTCGGTACAACTCCGTTCCAGCCCAAGAACAAGCCGCAATCATTGAAGCTAAAAGCTAAGAAGAAAATTGATTTCTGCCTAATCCTTGAATCGGAAGGCACAGCAAATACCTTAGCTTCGATGGGCATGACAAAGCGGCATAATTGCATCCTTATGGGGGCTGCTGGTGTTCCGTCGAACGCCGTACGTGGTTGGACGAAAACGATTCAAGAGCAGCTTAAAGTTCCAATTTATTTCTGTGGTGACCTCGACGCATATACTCTGCAAAATATTTACCGCACATTAAAAGCTGGATCGGCCGCTTCGCTCATTCGAAATTCCGATTTCTCTGCTCCAAAAGTTCGATTCCTTGGTGTGCTCCCGGAAGACGTTAAAAAATATGATCTAGATTGCTACAATGTAAAGAAAATGGATAAGGGTGAGCTACGTGCCTTGAAAAAGGCAAAAGATGCACTAGCTAATGATCCGTTCTTTCGAGATCGAAGGAATAAAAAACTTTCGGATATCCTGCGTTGGCTAGTTAAGAATAAAATTCGTTGTGAACAGCAGGCCTTTTTCTCTGTAGACGCAAAAGACCCACTTTGCTTCGAAAAAATTATGATTGAGAAGATTAAAAAGAAGACCTTTATCTGAAATATTTTCATTTTTCTACACCTTACCGGAACCGAGAGTGTGTCGAAATCCGATACAATAGGGTGGTAGAAGAAGATGAAGAAGTCAAAGGAGACCCCCATGTATCCACGCGTAATTATTCCCCTCGCTTTGCTTAGCTCTTTCCTTGCTGCCTGTGATAAGAAAGAAGCCAGCTCTAAGGACGACCAAAACCCGAAAATAGATATGCGGAATGCGGTGGAGGCATCCTGTGGCAACTTGGGGATGATGATTGTCCGAACCCGATATGCTCCAACTCAAAAAGCTGGGAAGAAAGTGATGCCCGTCTTTTCCAAAAATGTGGACAAAAAAATATTAGCTGCCGCAGACAAAATGATAAAACTGGCAAAAGAGGCTCAAGAAAAAGGGGCTAAACGGAAAGCTGGCGAATATGGCGACTTCAAACGAAAGGTGCAAGATTCAATACTAGCCGCTGGACGCGCTGTAAAGCTTGTAGCCCCTGCTTTCTTCAAAGATTGCGAAAAAGAATTAGGTCCAAGTATCAAGGAATGCATGGGAGTGCTAAATCCTGAAAAACAGCGAGAGTGCATGGGGAAAACAAAACCTAAGATGGTTGCATTGGTAAAGAAATACGATATCCAGTTTAAGTCATCGCAAGAAGAGTCAAAGTAGAAAGTCGCCTCGCCTAAGCGGAAAGCTACTTCAGTCAAATTCCGGCTAGCGCTTTTTTTATTCTAAACCAAAAATCTCATCAGTAATTTCTTGCTGACCTTTGATGAGCAACCTGGTCTCATTTTCAAATATGACATCCATTTTATTTGGCGGAACTAAGCGAACAACAAACCCAAGACCAAATTTTTTATGAGAAATTTTCTGTCCGACATCAAACTGTCCATCGATCCTATAGGAACCTGCTTCCACCTCTGCCAAATGATCATTCAGGCCCTGCCAAGTAAATCCCTCTTGCTCCGCTACAGAGGACTTCTTGGTTTTCCGTTTGCCTCGTTTTTTTGCTACTTTCTTCGGCTTTTTCGCTACTTTTTCTGTCATCTTGGCCTCCACGGGAGTTTCAACTGGTGCAAGTTCTAATTCTGGGTTCTCTACTGCAGCGAACGCCGCACTTTTCGCCTTCACTGCTCTAGTCTTCTGGGCTGCTGTAGTCTTTTTAGCTTTGGCTTTGGCTTTGGCTTTGGCTTTTTTCTTGGTTATGGTTTTGTCGGCAGCAGCCTTCTTAACCGTAATTTTTTTGGTAGCAGTTTTCTTAGATAGGGCCCTTTTAGCGGCAACTCTGCCTGCTACTTTAGCTACTACTTTCTTTTCAGCGGAGGCTTTCTTTGCAACTCCTACAGTTTTTGCTTTCAAGATTTTTTTGGATTTGGAAGTTTTCTTCTTTGCCATCTTTGGGCGAGGTTAACGTAAATTCCATGTCAAATCAAGGTCTTATAGTATGCTAAATTTGACGATATGGTTACACAAGTTATCTATGCTACTTATTATCAGTTTTCAGTTTTCAATTGGGGGGGGTGGAACTTGCTCAAATAGGACCTGAACATTTTCGGTTGCGGTATCGGACCCACTGAGGAAACTTAGATCATGAAAGAAAATAGCGTTGTCTTCCGTATTATACATCCAATAGCCACCATCTTCGGCTGAGCCGTCCTTCACCATAGTTCCCTCATAGAGCACCTGAATAGTTTCCACAATGGGAGCCACTTCTAGATAAATCTTAGGTATGACAATTTTTTGCGCGATATCCGCACCAAATGCCGCTAAACCGTTTCCGTAATCTCTCGAACAAATTGGAAAGGTCAAACCGTTGGTGAGTCTCATAAGCTCCCCATAGCGCTTGCCCTGGAATTGTGTTGAACCACAGCCACTTTCTTGCATTTCAAAAATCCCGTACGTAGAGATAGAACCCGGTGGACGAATTGTATGTAACCAATTGATAAAACCCTGCACACTAATACTACTCTGCTCATCTTCATCACTCACTATGACAATGAAGAGTTCCGAAGCGTCTCGCAAGAAATCAGGATAATTCGTCAGAGCAATGTCAATTGGGCGAAACGCTTTCTCTGTAATAGAGCCATTAACGCCTAGCCGTCGAATCGCAGAGCTAAACTGTCCTACCGGGTCTGGGCTGGTATGGTCTAAGCGATCTGACGGCATAAACCCAATATATGGGGGTTCCGACTGATCTGTAGAAATGAGTCCCATACGCCAATCTGCGCCAGTCGCCGTCTGTGTAAAGGAGCGGATGAAAATATCCATATTACGCATTAGTTCATTCTGGTACGGCCCCATAGAAATGGAATTATCGATGACCCAGAGAATCTCTGCTTTTCCAGAAACTAAATCCTGCACCGTATAGGATCGGTTAGATCGAATTTGGGGTGCCGAATCCACTCGTTGAACAAAGCCTGGGTCTGCACAAGCTGTAAAGACCATCAATGCAATAGCGGAAAGGCACAAAGCTCTTATCCAGCCTCGAAAACATGCAACTATAAACATTCGCCCTCCGTAACCGACTGCAGATTGAAGAACTCGTCTGGCCATGCCACTCCGTCAAATGGAAAGGTCATTGAATTCTTCGAAGCCACCAAATTTGTTTTAACATTGCCGCGTAACTTTTTCGTACCACCCGTATTGGCCGCCAAACGTGACATTTGGCTCATGAGTTCGACCTTCACAAATTGCATTTTACGAATCGCTTCTTGCAAAACAAATCGACGCGACCGCCACACTCGTCGATATTCTTCCATCTGTCGCTTACGAGTTCGCTCCATCGTAAACTGGATCGCTTTTTCCGCGGCTAGCCAATGAGGTTGAACACCTACGGCGGGTAATGCGGCTGTTTTCGACTCTCTCGCTAAATCTCTTAGTTTCACCTGTTCTGCTTGCCGTTGTGTAAGGGCTTGTTCGGCTCGTTCAATGTAAAAATCAATACGCTCCGGACGGCTTGGATCAGCTTTCGCTAGCTCAGCCTCTACACGACCGGCCCACGTTTTATTCTTACTAAGAAACAGATCGAAGTCTTTGCGAACTTCTCCGTAAAAACAAAGCTTCAAATTACCGATCGCCGACACTAAATGTACCTCTGGCAAAAATTTATCTTTCCAAACGTCCATCCGGAAAGTCTGTAATTCACCCCGCAAGGACCCAAATTCACCGCTCTGTAAAAGAACCCAAGCCAATTCTTCCCGAGCGGTTAAGAAGTCACGAGAACCTTTCGGCACTTTTCGATAAAACACAGAGGCCGCTGATAAGTTGCCGCTTTGATAAAGGAGTCGCGCAATCTGCAAATAATAGGATGCAATTTGCTCCGGGTCTTTACTGCCTAAAGTAATCGGCTCAATCTTCTTCAGAATGGAGCCAGCTGCTCCAAGATCTCCTTGGCGAGCAAAATGTAAGGCCAGCGTGCGTGCTAAGGCAGAATAGTACGGATGCGTCTTCGGCATTCGGAGTAGTAATGTTTCTCCGTCTTTAGCGTGCGCTCCCGTTTGTCTTAGTAAGATATGAGCCCGAACGGTATCAAAAATTGGATGGGCAGATTGAACTTCATTCAAAAGAAACTCGGCCTGCTCTCGCTCTACGTGTACGCCCCAATCATAGAAACGCTTGGCAAACTCCGGCTGGATGCTCACACTAAGCGCAATAAAGGCTTTTGAATCACGGTAGCGTCCCACTCGCGCCATTTCAAACCATTCATTCCAAAACGTCTGCCCTAGGTTTAAATTCCACAGCGCAAAAACATACGCAGACCGCGCTGTGACAGCAAACTCATCGTCGACCGAGTCGCGAATGGTTGGCCAAAGATGTGCTATTTTTCCCCACTTCTGCTCGAGCACCTGTCGCGCCCAAAGGTTTTGGTGGAAACTCATTTTGCTCGCAGCTTGCCATTCTGTAAAAAAATGCATTACGAGTGGGTTATTCAACTCCACCGAGCCGAGCTCCACTACAAGATTGGAAGAGCCGCCTTGCTTCGGCTTTGCCGACTGCATTAGCACATCGGCACCTGAGCGGCCCTCAGCTCTCGCCTCAAACCTAGACCCCATAAAAACCATACAACTAAAAAGAAAAAGAACTACTAAGTTTCGTCGCATCATATTTAGATACCCCCAAAGAGGAAACCACCACTGAAGTAGATTTGCACCTGATTGGCAAATTGCTTACTGCCATCATTATTTATCGTCTTAGAAAAAACATAGTTCTTCACACCGAAAAGTGCATTCCAATTACGGCCGATCCAAAAAAGGAAGCCAGTCTCGGCTACCGCACCAATACTAGAGCCTGTATTCAGAGTGATCATGGATGGCCCCAATGAAACAAAATGATCAAAGTACAGGACTGTATCCATACTCAAACGAAATTTACCGTAAAAAAGCAAATAGCGCCCGGTCAGATCCGCACGGGATTGTACGAAAGGTACTTTCGGTAGAACTCCTTCTTGCTCATAGAAGTTTGTAGTTGAATTAGTTAACTCGTTGAACGCGTAAGAATAACTAGCCCCCACACTCCATTTAGAATCGATATAATAGCGAGCGCCTAACGCTGCTTCTTGAGTGGCGATAAATCCTGTATCGGTTACCTGATGCGACCCCGCAACCGATAACTCAAAACGATTTTTAAGCAGAACATAACGATCCTGAACGGAGTATAGCTTTTCTTTTGCGACCGAGGCCCCCGCGGAATTAGCCGGTAACTCCAAAATTTTTAGCTGTTCCGCTAGTGGAACCGGCTTTGCCGTTGCTCGGGCTTCTGAGCTTTTTGTAGCAGCTTCATTGGCCATAACCATAACTGGCAGCAAAAAAAGCATAACCATAATTAAGCTCAGCCCGACGCCAAGATATTTCATAGATTGAATATAGTTTTTCACAATCACTCTCCTAAACGTTCTAAAATTGCCGGCAGGTCTGACGAAGAAGGCTCCGTCGGAGTTGGAGCCAAAAATTCTACCATCATTGATTCCAACCCTTCGACTCCGTAGGCTGTCCTCGCTCGTAGGTTAAATTGGAAAACTCCAACCGCAGTGGATCCCACCTGCAACCGACTCGTGCTTCGGTCCCAAGCCACCGTCAGCGCCGGATTCGATACTTCAATATCTAAATCTTTGACTGGTGAGCGCACCTCCGGATCTTGAATTTGAATTTTCTCTTCAATTACTTCCCCAACGACAGCCGTCTTAAGCACTCCAAGCGGCCAAGAGCTACGTGTAAATTTGGGGCTCGGATGAACTACCCCATCTAAAAGCACCTGAACATTAAACTCCTGGCAGGCATTAGGGCGATCTTCGTGCGAACAAGCACGAAAGTGTAGAGTCTCTTGCTTACCTTGCATAGACGGCAGTATTTCACTCCATACCACTTCATAGACAGACGTCTTTCTCGTTTGATTTTCTTGAATTCTTTGCAATACAAAAGAGCCCTGTTCTGGCTGATGGACAATCTCCATCTGAGGAACCGTTTCAAAATTTTCATCCGCCAAATGCACAGTGAAATTCACTCGGTCATCCCCGCGGACCTCACTCGGAGTCGCCACACGAATTTTTTGTTCCATATCGCGGATACGCCATTGAATCACTTTCGTGCTCACATGTTGCCGAGGTCCAATGGCCTGAATGCGGAAATTGATATCTCTATAGTAACCGTCGGCATCAGAGCTACCACCATACTTCGCAAAATCGGCTGGAGCGGTAAATGTGATGCGGAAACTCGCCGCGCTATCGGAAGCAATCCGCTCCAAGGTTGCGCCCTTTGGAAGGTCGGGAGAGTAAAGATTAATCTCTGAACCAGGGTAGTCCTCATCCAAGACTTCAACATCCTGACTAAAAAACTGACCCTCGCTTAGCTCTGCTTCCGCGTCCGTCCAGATTAACATGTCACGAGCCGAATCAAATACGAGCAGTGTCACTTCTCGCTCTAAAAAAATCCGTCTATTGACTTCGTCAAAAATCCGGACGTGGAGTGGATAAGTGCGATGAAAAACCTCCGTATCTTGTGGATTATTAGCTGCAAAAAAATCTGGTGTCCATTTTAACTCACCCATTTCTGAGTCAAATTCAGCTCCACGTGGCAGCCCAAACAATTCAATTTGCGTCGCACCGGACTGCGAAAAGCCTTTGATCTCGTAGACGGCTTCTTCACCCTCCACAAATTGCATCAAATTTTGAGCGCGCAAGAAGAGGGTTGGCTCTTGACGGACCACCTCTTCATCGCTTCCGTCAACGGGTTCAAAGGTTACACCTTCCGGGTACGGGTTATTTTTACAGGCCGTAATTACCATTAGGCAAATGAGCCCTACACCTACTCTTCTGCTCAGCCCTGTGCTCAACCTATCTCCCAATCTATACCAAAAATTCATCCTCATGCCCTCCTCTTAAAGCCTTACCGGCCTCAATAAAAATGGATACGATACTTTTACTTTTACGCCCCCCTCTGGGCGCGGGAATTGCCATTGCTTCATGTTACGAACAATACAATCCTCTACTTGTGAATTACTTAGAGTGGATCGCGCTACTTTGGAGTAATTCAATCTACCGCTTGGCCCAATTTCAAACCTTGTTGCCACCGTACCTGCTAGCCCCGGCTTCTTTCGCAGCCCCACCTCGTAGCAAGCCCGCACTTGACTCAAGTATTTAGCAATCGTCGCCTGGATTACTGCCTGAGACAAACCGCCTTCCATGACCACATCATCCGCAAGCGGGATGCCTGCTAGCGAGCCACCAACACCAGAAGATACAGCCGCGTTTCCATATCCCCCTTGGCCACCACCCTTACCTTTAGTACCTACGCCTCCAAGCCCAACGGTACCCGTATTTCCTACCGTAGTTTTACGTACTCCCTTACCAAGACCGACAAGGAGCTCACCACCACTACCTTCTTTACCACCAGCTCCAGCTCCAGGACTTAGGTCCTTTAATTTCGAAGGCGTTCCTCCCAAGGCTTTGCGCAGTTTTTCCTCTCCAAGAATGCCCAGAAATCCAAGGTTTTGTCTCACAGCCCGACGAACTTTATTCTCTTGTTTCTTACTCTTTGCGACTTGCTTTAGATTCTTTAGTGCTTTTGGCATTGGAACTGTAACCGATCGCTTTGGCTTCACGACTTTAACGATTACAGGCTTTTCTGGCTCCTCTTCAGCAATCTCTTCACCCTTCCATGGGAAAAATAACCCAATCAAGAACAGGGCCAAAAGTGCGAGTGAAACAGCTGGAATGATTCGATCACGAGGCTCTTTCCATGTCGCTGCTGTTTCTACTGGAGTAAACTCCGTCTCTGCATAGGAGAGCTGAAAACTAAGCGCTGGACTCTCAATCCACCAAGCCTTATTGCGACGAGTGACAACACAATCCTCTTCGGCGACAATGTCAACGCCACCATCAGAGGAGGGCATTAAGCGAAAACGACAAAGCCAGTCGTCTCGTTGGTCTAAACCAAATTTTTTGCGATTCTTTAATCGCAGTTCAGCCGTGTCCTCCGAGACCAAGCCAAACTGACGGTGAAACCCGTAAATTACTGACTCAGTAAGACCTGCAATCGATCGCAAAAACCTTCCATTGGCACTTGCTATTGTAATCACTTTGCTTCCTCACCAAAATCCATTGATACACGATCTAAAAAATCCTTCCGCAGTCGAAGCAAGGAGGAATTATCCTTATCCACCGAGCCCGTGACTACAGATAAGTTTGGGCGTTCCAGCTTCCCTTGAATCAATAACTCTTCAAAATTGATTTCTTTGGAACTCTTATAGCGAACGTGAGTCTTTTTTGTCTTCACACCCTCTTTCATCCCCCCTCTCGCAGCAACTGCCGCGCTAGGCAAACCACTCATTGCAATTGCCAACAGTCCTAACAAGCAATAAGGCATTACTTCGTCCCTCCATCCATTAGACGCAGTCGACCTTCATAGTAGGAGGCCAGCCGAACACGACCTTGTTTCGTATAAAACTCTTTTAAAGAACCAACTGTGACTCTGGACAGTGGATCTTTATGCAACTCGCTTAACAGGGGAAACACGCCTGCCAATGGCTTTAACTCTTCCTTCTTTGGCTCCGGACGAACTGCCCGGGTGAGCAGCTCCTTCGGGGTCACATCACTTGTAACTACAGCAGCTAGGACTTCCTTCTTTTCCAAGTCCGTAACCTTAGCTAATTCAGTCGTATATAAATCCATGTAGGATCTAGCCTTTTCGGCAAACGGCCGCGCCATTGCCTCTAAGCTCGCCTTAATCTGCGTGATAGCCACCTCCTCCAAACCATCCGGGATCGGAGTGGCACGAACCTCTGCACCTAAATTATTATAAGAGTGATGTAGCAACGCAATCACTTGCATTCGCGACTCTGAACTCAATTGCTCTAGAACCTTATTCGCCTTTTCATCAAACTTCCTAATTCGAGCTAAGCGCCTTTGGAATTTTCGCTTTGAACCACGGCCATAAAATTTCATTACCCGCTCCTGACGAGCCAATTCGAATAGATCTCGCAGGTGATAATACTCCCAAGCCCTCCCCTGATTCTCCTTCTCCGTAAGTAACATTTTTTTACTCTGCTTTGTACTCTGCCCCGACTCCTCAAGGTATCGAACCAACTGCATCTTAAACGGCTTAGACCATTTAATTTTCAAAGCTGCCGACTTAAGCATGCGCGCATCTTTTAGCGTCGAATATAAGAGCTGCTCCGATGCCTCTGGAATCGCCTTACGATGATAACGCTTTGCAATCGGGCGCAACCAACGATCGCGCTTTGTAAAATTACCCGCCAATTCATAGAGGAGCGCTATCTTCATCCCCTGCTCAAAGGACCACTTATTTGACTTAAGTGGCGTCTTCTCTACAAGTAACTCTGCCGACTTCGCATAATGACCACTAATTTCATATTCGTTAATTAATTCCTCCTTGGCATTAGTCTTACGCAAAATGTTCATTAGCTTTGCTTGGTCCTTTAGTGCCACAGCAAGACGCTTCGCATTCACACAGGATTTCGGCAAAAACTCACCTGCATTACAATACTGATAAAAAATACCCAGGGCATTTGGCGTAATCCCAGAAGCTGTAGCAAACTCAAAGTTTGCTTGCTCTCGCACTTTGTGAATATCCATTAATTCCTTCGTCGGCTTAGTTGAGTTCGCCCAAGTTCGCCCAAGCCACGTATCAGCCTGAACTATTAGGGTTACATAGTCTTGCCTCTGGTTATAGATATCCAAAGCTAGGTTTTGTGCCTGAATAGACCATTTACTGGGCGTTGACCCAGTAAAAGCAGCTAATTCCTTAAAGAGCGGCAATGCCTTATCCAACGCGCCCTCTTTATAATGAGATTGTGCAATCAGGTATTTTGCCTTTTCTCGCTTACCCACGCTCGTATACATCTTTTGCAGACGCTCCATCTCTTCACGCAGCACCAAGAAATCGCTTTCCTCTTGCGCCAAACGAGCTCGCTCCTCTCGCAACTCTAGAGCTTCTGCGTCCTTAAATTTTCGCCTCGGATCGGAAAGCCAAGCAGCGATTTTCGTCATTTTTGTCTTTTGGTGAGCCTCTACACTCAACCAAGAGCGCATTACTTTTGTGGCGATTTCACTCTCTGGAAATAGGTCGAGATACAAGCTATTCGTCGCCAAGAATTCCGCTTTGATTGAGCTGTTTTGCTTCTGCTCCGCCTCTAGCTGAACCGCCAGTCGGCGCATAATTTTCTCCGCGTTTTTCTGTGAATCTAGATCCATACCGCTAATCGCTGCTGGCTCCACACGCTCACGCAATTCACGGAATTGATCCCACTTGCGCAAGCCGTAATACTCTTCTAATAAGCGAATTTGATTCTTAATATTTGGAGCGTGAGCCGTTACGACTGCAAGCACATTTGTTCCAGCCGTCTTATTTCCAGCCGCATAAAACCCATAGGCCAAATTCTCCAATAAGCCCTTGCGCCCTGTTCGTTCCATTAAGTTCTCAACAACAAGCACCGCCGAAGAACCATCCCCAGGCTCTTGCACAAGAAAGGCCATATAGTCGCGCAGGACCTCCTCTTGCACCTGCCCTTTCTTATCCCATAGAGCTTTCTTGATTTCTCGTAGTGCTAGCTTAATTTGCCCCTGGTTACGATAGACCCACCCCAGCCTGTAACGCACAAAATTACACGCAGACTCACAAAGAGACAAAGCCTCCTTATAGAAACCCTCAGCACCTGCCAATGAATTACTCGACTCCGCTTGCTCAGCTAACTTCAAAACCGCTTCTCTACGGACATTTAGAATCTGCTTTTGCGCGTACGACTTTCGCCATAACGGCAAAGCCTCACTACTCCGACCCAGCTGATCCAGAAGGCGCGCCATCTGGAAATCCACCTTAATACGCGTTTCCCCATTAAGCCCCAGACGAATACTTTCGCGGTATAAATTCAAGGCCCTTTGTCGAGAGCGAGCCGCCTTTTGGTCCAGCACCTGCGCTCCCGTAGTCGCCAATCGCGCTTGCTTATCCTGATCGACTGCGGCAAAAAAATACAAATCCGCCAAGCGCAAGGCTAGCTCTTTACGGGCCGGGTCCTTTGCCGGCAAAGAATTGCGCAACCTCTCCACATCTCGAATAATCATTTCATTCGCATGCACAGTTGGAACCAGAAAAAAAACCGTAAGTACCAGATAAAAGAAACGCATCATCTATTTAGCACCTCTCGCTTATTTAGAGCCCTTCGCCAATACCGCCAATTGAATCGAATAATAGTGAGCCTGTGAAACAATCCCCATCACTTGTCCTATAACAGTACTTGGAATCGATTGGTCCGCTTGCAAATTGATCTCACCCGGAAACTCCTTCTCCGGATAATCCTTCTGCCACCCCTCACGCACTGCTTTCAGGCGGGCCATTAATTCCTTCGGTGCCCTCAACGTCGCCCCAACTGCACCAATGAGCTCCTGATCCAAGAAGAGCTCACCATTCACTAGCGCCAGCACCGGCGCCTCCCTGATCTCTCCCCCCGAAATTGCCTTCGGTAACTCAATCCCCTTAGTGACAATCAATTCCGGCGAAGCCGAAAAACTTTGCAACAGAAAAATCACCAACACCGCAAACATATCCACCATCGCTGTCAGCGAGAGCGCAATCAGCAAGGTACGCTTCGACTGAACGCGCTTATGCTTTCTAGCAACCAAATGATGGTGAAAAGATCCCGGCCTTAGTCGAATAGCACCCAACACTAGCGACTCCCTCCAACTGCAACCACACCAAGGTTTGTAATTTCATTCCTGCGCAGAGTATCCATCAAGGCCACCAAGTACCCGTAGTCTACCGAAGCATTTGGCGTTAAAAGCGCTGCACTTACTTGATTTTTGGCGCGAGCCCTAAATTCTTGCGCAACTCCTGCAACAGCCGCCTGTAATTCTTTTAAAGTCGAGGCCACAACCTTCTTCCTCTGCCACACACGTCCGTTCTTTCGCAACTCCATCTGGACAGCAGCTGGACTCACCAACCGTACTCCAATCTCGAAACCACCTTCCGCCACAGCGGCCGAAGTACCCTGACTCTGTTTAACTTCTAAAATCCCTAACTGCACCCACACCGCCGTAATCAGAAGAAAGCAAATACATACGGACAGCAGGTCAATAAAAGGAACAAGGTTAATATCTGCCACGAGCGCTCGCTTTGAAGACGAGCCCGTCTCCATAGCTGCCGCCATTAGGCGTTCATCTCCGGAGAGCCTGGAGGCGTATTAGCTTGCGATGAACGACCGGACTCCACCCCCGTTTCCGTATAAAAAAGCAAATCATGATAGAGCTCTGTCGTCCCATGAGTCATATCCCAAGTAATTGCGTCGGTACGATTCTGAAATACTGCATAAGCAACCAACGCCGGAATTGCAACCAAGAGGCCAAACGCAGTACAGTTCAGCGCGTGGGAGATACCTAGCGAGAGCAAGGTCGCGCGATCAGCTGGGTTAGCATCCGCCACACCAGCGAAAGCAATCACCATGCCACCGATTGTCCCAAGAAGACCAACTAGCGTCGCAACGTTTCCATACATAGCCAGAAAATTTGTGCGCTTATCTACTCGCCCCAACTCCTCACTAAGTTTCTCGTCCATACGCGCCTGCAACTCCTCATCACTTGCTGCCTCGCCACGAAGCATAAAGCCAAGCTTCGCAATTCTGCCCAAGGCCGTATCATCATATTGGGCCGCTAAATTCGTGCCCGCATTCATATCGTTTCGCCGTATACACTCCAGTAAATTTTTATGAAAATCTTTCGGTGCATCCTTGAAATGGACATAAAGCGCAAGTGTTCGCTCGACGATAAAAGCAATCGTCAGCACGAAAAAAATCAAAATAAAATACATGAAAATTCCGCCTTGCTCGAAGGCATTTACAATAAACATCTGCTTCCTCCTTAAACTTCCAAGCCAACAAATAACGTTTCGCGTTAGATCCTTGTGCTTTCAAACAGTTTGCCTAACGTTCCCCTGAATTGTAACCTAAAAAATATCAAATGCTACCAAGGAGAGTCCATGAACCCATTACAAATTCTTACTTTTCTATTCCCATTCATACTTTGTACATTTTTCAGTGCTGCCCCTGCGCTTTCTTCGATCATCAGTTTTGAATCTATTGACTATGGGACAATCGGAAGTCCCTACAAAGATGCTATTCCACCGGGGCAAGCTGGCGACATTTACATCACTGTCATGAACTCTGCCCCCTCCTCCTCCTCCTCCTCCTCCTCCTACGTATTGCGAGATGTGCACATGCAAGCCAGGACTGGTTCCTGTGTAGAAAATATTGTCGGCGAATGGACGCAACCGCTTATTGTCGGCGGTGCCAGCCTGCGACTTGGGCCATTTCGAATCACAATGAAAGCAGATTGTGAGCGCGGGCAGTCGGCAGCCCTGTTATTTGTGGGCACCTACCGCGATACAATTGAGCAAGTACATCGCACTTGGATTGAAGTCCCTTTTTTCGTGCAATCATTTCCAGTTGTGCAATTTGCGCAATCAAACATTGGAATTCCAGTGCACAGTCAGCAAACTTCGGAATTTACTTTTTCTATCCATGAGCAAATTCCAATTGCGGGTGTAACTTTATCCATCAATATTCAACACCCCTACATTGGGGATCTGGTTGTACACCTAGAGCATGTTGCTAGCGGCCAAAGGGTCGAACTTCACAGGCGTACTGGTAGAAATAAGGATAACATTGTCCGCACTTGGGGACGCAATGGAGACTCATTGCCGGCGCTAAGCAATCTTCATGGCTTAAACTCTCTCAGCGACTGGAAGCTAACTGTGGTAGACGAGATGTCCCAAGACGATGGGCACATCGAGAGCCTGAACCTCGTTCTTTACGCTAACTAACTTAAGGGACACTGCTATGAAACTATTACAAATTCTTACTTTTCTATTCCCATTCATACTTTGTACATTTTTCAGTGCTGCCCCTGCGCTTTCTTCGATCATCAGTTTTGAATCTATTGACTATGGGACAATCGGAAGTCCCTACAAAGATGCTATTCCACCGGGGCAAGCTGGCGACATTTACATCACTGTCATGAACTCTGCCCCCTCCTCCTCCTCCTCCTCCTCCTCCTACGTATTGCGAGATGTGCACATGCAAGCCAGGACTGGTTCCTGTGTAGAAAATATTGTCGGCGAATGGACGCAACCGCTTATTGTCGGCGGTGCCAGCCTGCGACTTGGGCCATTTCGAATCACAATGAAAGCAGATTGTGAGCGTGGGCAGTCGGCAGCCCTGTTATTTGTGGGCACCTATCGCGATGCAGTTGAGCAAGTACATCGCACTTGGATTGAAGTCCCTTTTTTCGTGCAACCACTTCCAGCTGTGCAATTTGCGCAATCAAACATTGGAATTCCAGTGCCCCGCCAGCAAACTTCGGAATTTACTTTTTCTATCCTTGAGCAAATTCCAATCGCGGATGTAACTTTATCCATCAATATTCAACACCCCTACATTGGGAGTCTGGTTGTACACCTAGAGCATGTTGCTAGCGGCCAAAGGATCGAACTTCACAATCGTACTGGTGCTAGAACGAATAATATTGTCCGCACTTGGGGACGCAATGGAGACTCATTACCGACGCTAAGCAATCTTCATGGCTTAAACTCTCTCAGCGACTGGAAACTAATTGTTAAAAATAATTTATGGTGGTCCGCCAGCGGGCACATCGAAAGCCTAAGCCTCACGCTCTACTCTCATTGATTTAAACAAACTTCATTGATTCAAACGAATTTTGTTAAGAAATTATGGACGAAATAGCCTGCTCCTAGCAAAGCAATCCCAGAGAAATAACAGGTCCAAAATCCCAGGCTTAACTTCTCTGCAAAAAAGAATGGGATAAAGAATAATAAGGAAACTGGAATTGCCACAAATACGCTTTTAGCGTATGCCACCGATTGCTTCCCGTCCCCCCATTCCGCATGGGAAAAGGCCAAAGCCAATAAAGTCGTTAGTGGGAGCGCAGTTAAAAATCCTGCCAACCCTGTCTTCTTGCCAGAAAGCCAAGAGACAAAACTAATCAATAGGGCGGCAACAACTACTTTCGCAAGACCGAGCCACATATTTTTCTCCAATTATTTAGAATTCTTGGTAGCATCGCCACATGAAATATGCAATTGACAGTGACTATGTATTTATCCGCCTCTTTCGAGGGGAAGAAGCTTTTTCTACGCTGGAAAGCCTTGTACAAGAGCAAGGCTGGCAAGCAGGTTTTGTCTCGGGAATTGGAGCGATCGAGAAGATCGAGCTTGGCGCCTATGACCTAAAGAAACGAGGATATTATCGCCGTGAAATCCCAGCAGTTCATGAGCTATCTTCTTTACAAGGAAACTTTTGTAGAATTGACGGGGAACCGTTTTTCCACCTACATGGAGTAATCTCCGATCATTCCTTGCAAACCTTGGCGGGACACTTCTTTCAATTTACTGTAGCAGCAACGGTAGAAATAAAATTACGTATTTTTCCTCAAGACGTCACGCGAGAGTATGACGACGAAATTGGATTGAAGCTGCTGAGCTTTTGCCCGGTTGAGAGTAGAAGATAGGCAGCAACAAGGCATGCGCGAAAAAAATCTTATTAACCATATCGGCAAACAAGCCGCTTTACTCTCAGCAATTGAAATTGGCCTTGGCTCAATTTTGCATAGTTTCCGCCTACCGTTTTCTGGCCATACCCTCTCCTTAAATCAAGGCTTCTTAATGAGTCGAGCTACCCTCGCTCGGCGTAATGACAAAGGAGCACGCTTCATACCCGTACATATGGGAAACATCGCGGCTCTTTTAAAGTCTCTCTCTCCAGCCGGCAAAAAACTCACACCCATGCTCGCAATTTCCACCCAAGGATTTTTATATTCAATCGGTGTAATTGTTTTCGGCATCAACACTGCCGGAATTTTAGTCGGCATGCTTTTACTAAGCCTTTGGGCCTTCCTTCAGCCCATACTGCTTTATTACCTGCTTTACGGCAAAACGATTATTCATATCGCCGACTATTTTTATGACAAACTGGCAAAGGTATTTCCCTTAACCCCCGAAGTTTTGGTTGCGATTTTAGCGACCGTGGTTACAGCAAAAGTACTCCTCGGCCAAATTATAGGAGTTCTAGCGATTCGCCTGCCTGGTCATTTAGTAAATGACCAATATGAATATCTAGTGGAGAAAGCAAAATCAGCGCCGCGCTTTCAGAATTTGGTGCAAGAGAACTCCGACAAGCCAAGTTCCAGTCATAAACTGAGTTTTATTCAGAACGCTAAATTAGCGCTCCTTGATTTAATGAACCCTCTCTTTATTCTGTCACTCTTTATCACCGCATTCTTTTTTCTCTTTACCAAGACAAATGCCACACCACTCATTTGGATTTTGATGCGACCAATTGCGATAGGCTATCTACTCTTCTTATTGGTGCGCATATTCCCAGTTGAGCAGCTCTTTGCCAATAATAAGAGCCGCTTTTCCCATTCCTTACAAATTGCTATGCGCCATTTACGGGAGCTATAGAATTGGATGTTTCCAGAGGATAATCCACATCTCTACCTGCATTCTCTATAACTATGGAGCGAGCCTTGGGGAAAATTCGTTTGGGGCGCTCTCCGTCACCGAGTTGGGTTAATATGGCCAGTGTAGATTTTGGAAATATTGCCGGCGGACCAAAAAATTCTCGTGAAGCGGAGTCTTGAAACCGAGAGAAGAGAGTCTCACCTCCGAACTGCTTAAGCAAATGCTGATAGTCACATTGATGAACATATGGCAAATCACAAAGGGTGAGCAATAAATCATCTGATTCTTGCTCTGCAATTTGAGCTGCCAATCGAATGGAGGAGCTCATTCCCAATCGATAATGCTTATTCTCTACAAACTTGCAGTTCTGTCCTCGACAAGCTTCTACGACTTGGTCCTGGTAGGCGCCAGTAATCACAAATTTTGGAATATCTTCCGGTAGAGAATCTAAGACGTGCCCGATCATAGGTTTACCATCGATCTTAGCGATTTGCTTGCAGGAGCCAAATCTTGTCGCCAACCCTGCAGCTAATATGACTGCTATCAATGCTTTAGCCCCGTTCTCCAAAAAATCGAGCCTGTAATTCAGACACAATGGCCATAGCGACAGCCACTTCACCCCGCCCAAGATTCACCGACCCGATAGGGCCAAAAACTCGCTTGGAGAATTCTGGTGAAATATCCTGCCGATAAACTTTGTGCAAATCTTCCATCATCTTTTCGCGGCGTTCTTTTGGCCCAAGGATTCCAATATAACCATATTTTTGATCGGCTAAAGAGGACAATACGTCTAGGTCGGTGGGGTAGTTATGGGACATGAGTAACACCACCGAGCGCTCGGGCAAATTAATAGAGCTCTTGAGTTTCTGATTATCTAGTTTTTGAATCAACCAACCCTGGGCCATTCGATCCTTCAGTAAATCTGTTTTTGGTGTAAAGAAGTGGTAATCCCAACCCGTCCATTGCAGCAGTTCATGCAATGGATCTAGGTCCGGCCCAGCGCCAACCACACGAATTTCCAATTTATCCGCTGGTGATATACCTAAATATGACCCCTGATATAGCTCATCTTTAGATAAGCGCTCAAAAGCAACGGTGATCTTTCCCTGACAACCTGTCGCATAACCAAAGAGGCGATCCACCTCATCCATCGTATCGAAAACATGCTCTTCTCTTGGAGGCGAAACTCGGAGAGCGCGATTTATGATTTCACCTTCTAGGCACCCGCCACTTAATAGGCCAGCAGAACTCCCATCCAGGGCAATCACCTTTCTTGCTCCAGCTTTTCGATAGCTAGAGCCCTCTGTCGCAATGATGCTTGCTAGAATAAATTCATCTGCATCCACAGAACGGACAAACTCTAGAAGCTGCTTTGCTTCACGCATCTCCTATACCGATTCGCAATGGCAAACTCCGTAGACGCATGCCACTAGCACTAAAGATAGCATTAGCCACCGCGGCTGCGATAGGAGGTAGACCGGGCTCACCCACTCCTGTCGGCGCCTCACTTGACTCTATCACATGAACCACAACTTCTGGCATTTCTGTTTGGCGAACGGGAGGGTAAGTATCAAAATTGCCTTGCTCAATAGCGCCATCCTTTAATGTAATCTCACCACTGAGGGCTGCGGACAAGCCGTATGTAATGCCCGATTCTATTTGCTTACGAATCATATCTGGATTGACGGCAAGGCCGCAGTCCACAACACAAAACACTTTTTTGACTTTAATCTGCTCACCTTCAACAGTGACATCTGCCACTTGTGAAACATAAGACCCAAAAGATGTATGGCAGGCAATCCCCCGGCCATGTCCAGCATGCTCTACATGTCCTATGTGTCCTGCTTCTCGAGAATCGTGCCAGCCTGAGATCTCCACCACTTTATCCAAAGTTGCTCGAATACGTGACTCTTCCGGTAATAGGTCACGGCGGAAAGTATACGGATCTTTTTTCGCCTGGTGCGCCAGCTCATCCATAAAGCTCTCCACGACAAATCCTGTATAGCTATGCCCGACAGAGCGCCAGAAATGGAGAGGAATATTTAGCCCCAAGCGATAATGATGAACAGAAAAATTATCGACTTTATAATCAATAATCGCGCCTTCCGCTGTGGTCGGTGAAAAATTCATTACCCGCATTGCTAAACCGGCAGCGCCACCTAATGTGGAACCAACAAACCTTGGCAACCATCCCGGCGCCATCAACGGCAACCACCGAGGCATTACTTGTTGCATAATCGACTCACAGCCAAGCTTATGTTGCCATGCTGAAATTTTTCCATCCTTCAATGCACCTTTCATTGCATGTGTCGAAATTGGTCGCATTGGAGAGTGTCGAGTATCGTCTTCCCGTGACCAAATTACTTTGATAGGCTTACCAACTTCCTTCGATAAGAGTGCTGCCTCTACGGAATAGTCAATTGTGCTGCGGCGACCAAAGCCACCTCCCAGATACTTTGCGGGCTTTACCAAGACCTTGTCGCGGCTGATTCCGAGAGCGTATGCTACTCCGTTGCGCACCAGGGAAGGTGCTTGCGTGGAACTATATACTTCGCAAACATCTTTGGTTGCGTCCACGGTACAATTCATTGGCTCCATTGTCGAATGAGCAAGATAAGGCAGGTCATATTCTGCCTCTACCACCAAGTCCGCTCCCTCAAATGCAGAATCCAAATCTCCTCTACTCTCTACTTCTGAGCCGGAGCTAGACTTCATCTTTTCCCGGTAGTCTTTCATGATTTGCGCTGAAGAAAGCTTCGCATTTTTCCCCGAATCCCACTCTATTTTAAGCACACGACGTGCTTTTAATGCTTGCCAATAGCGATCACAAACAATGGCTACACCGGTTGGAACCTCCATAATCGAATCCACGCCAGGCACTTTCTTCGCTTCAGTTGCATCAAAAGATTTAAGCTTACCCCCAAAAACCGGGCTGCGCTCAATGACGGCAATTTTCATATGTGGAAGTTTTAGATCAATACCAAATTCATTGGTACCGGTCGACTTCGGATACGCATCTGGTTGTGGTAAGCCGTCTTTACCAATATAGCGAAATTCCGCTCTCTTCTTTAATGCAGGTGTGGTCGAGAGTTGTAAACCGCTGGCAATTTGAACCAGTTCACCGTAGTGTAGGCGCTCACCTTTGCCGTTCAGAACATGTCCATTTTCAGTTTTTAATTCTTTTTCCGAAATATTCCATTTCTGCGCTGCTGCCTTAATCATCAATGCGCGCACTTCCGCACCGGCATTTCTTAATACCATCCACCGGTCTGCGGTACTTGTGCTACCACCAGTCACTTGGTGCCCCATCATTGTTGCATAACGAGAATCTACACCAGCCACTCGCGTATTTAAGTCAACCGGATTGATATCAGCCTCTTCTCCAAAGAGCGTCGTTTGTCCCATGATTACTCCTTGCCCCATTTCTGCCTTATCGAACGTAAAGAAAAATTTTCCTTCCTTTGAAATTTCAAAATAATGGGTAGGTATACTTTTCTTTGCATTCTCATCTGCAAAAGCATATTTCGCGCCGGGAACAGCGAAAGCCGCTACCAAGGAACCGGTTTTCAGGAACTCTCTTCGAGTCACTTGCATAAACTAAACTCTACCCATTTCCTTGGCTGCATCCCTAAGGGCGAGTCTAATTTTATTATAGGTACCGCAACGACAAATATTGCCATTCATGCCCGAAATAAGTTCATCCATATCTATTTTTTTGTTTTTCTCTAGTAGGCTTACAGCTTGCATAATCTGGCCTGACTGACAGTAGCCGCACTGAGGGACTCGATGTTTCACCCAAGCCTTCTGCACCGGATGCAACTCATCGGCCATGATTCCTTCTATGGTAGTTATTTTTTGATTAGCTACCCCTGATACCGGCATTACGCAGGCGCGGATAGCATCACCATTCATATGCACCGTACAGGCACCACACTGAGCAAGGCCACAACCGAACTTCGTTCCGGTCAACCCAAGTTCCTCGCGTAATACCCATAGTAGTGGAGTATCCCCTGGAACATCCACCTGAGCCTTATCGCCATTGAGTGTAAACTCTAGCATCTGCAGCCTCCCCAAATAAGTAACCCTAATGAGGAAAAGTGTACCCTGGTTAGATGGAAATGCCTAGTCTTGTAGATCTTCTTGATTAAACCGCAGCTTCCGCGTATTCCAAAACGAGGCGATTGACTAAATCTCCGGTCGTCGGAATATCTTGAATACAACTTACACCGTGGCCTGCAGACCAGATATCTTTCCACGCTTTGGCTTCGTCATTCAAGGTAAGCTTGTCTCCAAAATCTACTTCACCTTTTTCTCGTAATTTCTTCAAGTCAAATCCATTTTGTTCAAGGCTCTCTGCCATAAAATTAGCCGGTACTCCGGAGACCGCTGGCGTATGCACGATATCACCACTATTGGAACGGACAATCATATCCTTAAAGCCATCTTGCACTGAACTTTCTTTCGTTGCTATAAATCTCGTCCCCATATAGGCATAATCAGCACCAAGCACTTTTGCTGCCCTAATATGTGCACCCGTAGATAAACCACCAGCCAAGACTAGCTTACCCTTATAAAATGAACGAATCTCAGAAGCTAAGACAAATGGATTAGTCGTTCCCGCGTGTCCGCCTGCGCCCGCCGATACGGCAACGATTCCATCTACACCGGCGTCCGCCGCTTTTTTACCGTGATATACATTTGTCACATCATGAAAAACTTTGCCGCCATAGGAGTGAACCGTATCGACTAAATCTTTAACGGCTCCTAAGGAGGTGATAATGAGTGGAACTTTGTGCGCAACACATATTTTCAAATCGGCTTCTAAACGAGGATTTGAGCGATGAACAATCAAATTCACACCATACGGCCTATCACCAACGGACTCTTTAATTTCATCCAGCCATTCAGAGAATTTCTCAGTCGTGCGAGCGTTTAGCGCTGGGAAGGTGCCTACGATTCCGTGGTTTGTGGCCGCCGTAACTAGCTCCCGCCCAGAAACTAAGAACATCGGGGCCGCAATTAGGGGCAGCTTCAGCTCAGATCCGAAAAACTCAGCTCCCATAGATCGCACCTCCTCCCAACATATAAACATACAAACATATAAATAATTCGGATAAATTGAACTTGTCGCTCGATTACCTGGGTGATATTGATACCAATCCTTGGGGTAATTCACCAATGAAATTAAGTCGATTACTAAAATTAAGTCAATTACTAGTGCGCATCTTAGAATTCTTGCCGCTAGCTATGATTAAACCCATCGCATTTAAATATGTGGCCGGTGAAGATAGCCACACTGCTTTGCAAAAAACCCAGGAACTAAACAACGAAAATGTTAAGGGCACCTTGGATATTCTGGGTGAGTCGGTATATACTGAGAGAGCTGCCCTTGCGTATACGGACCAATATATCGTATTAGTGAAAGATATCATACGCAAACAAATCGCCTCCGGTGTTTCGGTAAAACCTACAGCACTTGGCCTTTGCGTCTCCTATGAACTGGCTTTTGCTAATTTCTCTCGACTGATTGAAGTGGCTTGCAAACACGAAATCTTTGTACGCATCGACATGGAAAACGCTACATTCACAGATGATACAATTCGTCTTTATAATGAGCTGAAAGCAAAATATTCACGGGTGGGTATTGTCTATCAAGCATACTTAAAACGAACCTTAGACGACATTCAAAATCATACCAAGAATGAACTCAATGTTCGTATCTGTAAGGGAATCTATAAAGAGCCAGAAGAAATCGCTTATCAGGGATACCAGGAAATCGTTGATAATTATGTTCACTGCTTGGAATTAGCTTTCGAACAAGGCGCCTTTGTTGCAATTGCTACGCATGACAAAGTTCTTGTGGATGCGGCCAAATCGATTATTGCAAAACACAATATCCCCAAAGATAAGTACGAATTTCAAATGCTCTACGGAGTATTGCCCAACCTACGCTCGGAAATTAAAAATACCGGCCATCCAATTCGTGTATATGTTCCTTATGGTGTGGATTGGCATCCCTACTCCATTCGCCGTATGTATGAAAATCCAATGGTCGCCTTTTATGTCGCCAAAGCAATGTTTGTGGATACTTTGTTCTTTAATTTACGCAGGCTTATTGAGTCAACCAAATTTGAAAAATTCGTAATTTCCGTCATTATTTTGAATGCGTTCACATTGGGATTGGAGACTATTCCCAGCCTAAGCGACGAAAATAAAATTTTACTTACGCAAATAGATCAAATCTTTCTAGGATTTTTTATAATTGAATTGCTCACAAAAATGATTGTGTACCGGCTACGTTTTTTCACCGACCCTTGGCGAATTTTTGATTTTCTTGTGGTGGGAATTGCATTATTTCCTTCATCCGGTCCATTCAGTGTATTGCGTGCGATGCGAATCCTTCGTACCCTCCGTATGGTTTCGGTGGTTCCGTCATTAAAACGAGTAGTGAATAGTCTATTGCAAGCCATCCCTGGCCTCGGTGCAGTTGGCACTATTATGAGCATACTTTTTTATATTGGCGCGGTTATGGCGACTAAGTTGTTTGGCCATGATTTTCCTCAATGGTTCGGCACGATTGGTGAGAGTGCCTATAGCCTATTTCAGATTATGACTCTAGAGAGTTGGTCTATGGGAATTGTGCGGCCGGTGATGGAAGAAAAGCCCTATGCCTGGCTTTTCTTCGTACCCTTCATCTTGTCGACTACTTTTGTAATGCTGAACCTATTTATCGCTGTAATTGTCAACTCGATGCAGGCTGAAACAGAAACGGCTGCTGAAGAGCGCGCTGAGAGAAGTCATGAAGAGCGTGTTGAGATGTTGAACGAGCTAAAGCGACTACGCCAAGAAGTGTCTGCTTTAAAACAGAAGGTTTAGTTCTATGACAAAAAAAATTTCAGAAATATTCGACCCTCAGCTTTGGGACAAAGTCCCAGGTTTCGAGTTTCAAGACATCACATATCACCGTGCAAAAGATCAGGGCACAGTCCGGATTGCTTTTCATCGGCCAGAGGTACGCAATGCCTTTCGTCCGCAGTCCGTAGATGAGCTCTACACAGCGCTCGATCATGCCCGGCAATGGCATGACGTGGGAGTCGTTTTAATTACTGGAAATGGTCCCTCACCGAAGGATTCCGGCTGGGCTTTTTGCTCTGGCGGTGACCAAAGGATTCGTGGGAAAGATGGTTACCAATATGAAAGTGGTGGAAAGTTAGGTCGCTTACATATTCTAGAAGTCCAGCGTTTGATCCGAACGATGCCAAAAGTTGTGATGGCTGTTGTGCCTGGTTGGACTGTGGGTGGCGGACATTCACTCCATGTTGTCTGTGATTTAACATTGGCCTCAAAAGAACACGCTATCTTTAAGCAAACAGATCTAGATGTTGGAAGCTTTGATGGAGGTTATGGCTCAGCTTATTTGGCAAAGATGATTGGCCAGAAACGTGCACGGGAAATTTTCTTCTTAGGGGCGAATTATTCTGCCCAAGAAGCTTTTGATATGGGCATGATCAACAAAGTCGTGAGCCATAATAAACTTGAACATGTAGCGCTAGAATGGGCACGCGAGATAAACTCAAAAAGCCCAACAGCAGTCCGTATGATAAAATTTGCACTGAATCTTACGGATGATGGGCTCATGGGTCAACAGATTTTTGCCGGAGAAGCCACTCGATTGGCGTATGGGACGGAAGAGGCCAAAGAGGGGCGTGATCATTTCAATGAAAAGCGACCTCGGGACTTCTCTAAGTTTCCTTGGCATTTTTAATTTACAACATTGGCGCGGGCTATTTTATTTGTGGCTGTCGTGGAGTTAACATACAAGTTCCGGCACGGCAGCCAATTTTCGGTTTAGGGTTATTTTTGGCCGTTGGTTTTTTACAGCCACCGCGCTTACCTTGGCAGATAAAATAGCGGCGGGCTGCGGGAGCATATTTTTTACTCACTACCCCATCCCAAAAGCCACAGGTGCCTTTAATAACCTTACAGTCATTGTCCTGCGTGCAATTTGTCCAAGACTTATTATAAATACACCTTTGACCTGACGCTAACTTTGATTGAGCTTCTGCAAATGAAGCAAATGTAGAAGTGAAAAAGTACAAAGCCGACGCAAATAGAATCAAACCCCTGCTCATGCTTATATTTTAACAGATACTATGCGAAAAAGGAATGAGTGAGAGGAAGTTGCTGGCGCCTCCAATGGAGTTACTATATTCACGACTAAATAAGCTTGCACTAGCGGACAAGGATACATAAAGTTTAGTTAGGCATTTGCTTTTTCAATTGTTCGATTGGTGGACCAAGGATGGCAAACACGTTGCGGTGGGGAGCTCTTCTCCTTTTTTTTGGGCTTTTGACTACATTTACTGCGCTTGCAGAAAAAGCAAAGGGGTATGCGACGACAGTAATTATTATGCGAGGAAAAGCCACTCGAAGTGGAAATACCGATAAAATTATGGTTCCCCTCAAAGTCCAGGAACGCATCAAAGAAGGTGCCATCATCGCCACTGGGCCGCGCAGCTTCGTTAAATTACTCTTTACCGATAATTCCCAAATGAACCTCGGCCCGAATTCAAAGATGAGGATTGAACACTATAACGAGAAGGAAACGAGTGTTCTAAAACTAATTAGTGGTCAACTCCGGGCAAAAATCACCAAAGACGTGTTGAAAGAAGAAAAGAAAAGGCGGAAGCGTGTAAATAAATTTTATATCCGTACAAAGACTGCGGCCATGAGTGTTCGCGGTACGGAATTCCTCGTGACAACTCCGCGTGAGGGTAATAATCCAGACTCTCTCGAACCTGATAGGAAATCATCCACCTTGGTCATCTCCTTTGAGGACACTATTGCGATCACTAGCTTCAATCAAGAAAACCGAGAACTCAGCAACCAACCAGTTTCTGAGATCGTAGCTGTAATGGCAGAGAAGCTAGCTAGTAGGAATGTAGTTTTAGTGTCTGAAGGTGATTTTTCTGCTGTCCGCGCCAATGCAGAGGAAGCAACGCCAGCGGCTCGAATCTCTCCGGTACAATTCGAAGCACTTAAGTCTAACAAGAATATGCTTCAAACCGCCACTAAACAAACAGGCTCCAGGGAACAACAATTTATTTCTCCAATCCCACCTGGTGTGGATCCGCTAGAGTTTGCCTCAGAGGGCGACGCTATTATGCGCGCCCTCGAAGCCGCAATAGGCGAAGGCGCTATGAATGCAGTCATAGAGGAGAGCAAAGCAATAATTTCTCAGAAGGAGGGCTCGCAGACGGATGAAACTGTGGGAGCGAGCGAGGAGCGCTCGGGTGATAATGTAACAACAGCGGAAGCAACGGTGGAGCCCCAGGATGGAGCTCCACTACCTGGTGGCTACGTTGACTTGAAACAAGGCATATACATAGAGCCCCGAGTTGAAGAAGGTGCTACCTTTGATCCGGAACAGGGTGTTTATACTCCAAACCCAGCAATGCAAGTTGGCGAAAACGGTGAACTAGTCCTTCCGGAAGGCACTGTAATCTCTGAAGCCGGTGAATTGATGACAAATGATGGCACGAGATATGTCCCTCCATTGCCTAGAGCCGATACTGAAGGAGTGCTTGACCCAACAGACATTACCCCTAGAACAGATGCCCCCCCCATAACGACTGGTAATACGCTAGAGAGTGCCGAGGGCGCTCTGGAGGAAGAAGAAGAAGCCGAATTTGACGAAATAGCTTCAGAACAAGAGGACCAAGAAACAGTAAATAGTTCGTCTGACTCTAGCATTATTGTTATAATCGACATCTAAATGCAGGGGGCTGAATTGTTGCGGCAGTTCTTGAGAGCAAAACTAGTTGTTTCCATTTTTGCTTTTTCTATTTATTCATTATCAGCAGCGGCAACAACGACACCAACAGTAGCAACACCGACAGCAACAGTACAAAATTCAAAACGCTCTCCACAAAAAATCCCTCCGCAAAAATCCCTCCCGCAAAAAAAGACATTAGCGCAAGCCCTAGCCCTATACAAACAAGGCAATTATGACGACACAATGGAAGTGCTAAATAAGATTCGTGGCAATAGAAAAATCAAGGCGACCGTTCATTATTGGAAAGGCCTCGTTCACTCTAAGCAACAAAAATATGACCTAGCAATTTTGAATTTTGAAAAAGCATCCAAAATGAGAGCAATGGCCGAAGATCTCTACTATCAATTAGGCCAATCTTACTATGCAGCCCAGCGCCTTAGAAGAGCTATTACTGCATTCAGAAAATCGATTTTGCTACGTAAACATAAGGCACAAGCCTCTGCATTCTATATTGGCTATATCCACCAGCTTCGAGATAAAAACAAAAATGCGCTCTCCTACTACAAAAGAATATCTCGACTCAAAAGAGACCCAGACAAGGTCAAGCAACCGGCTCTTTACCAAACTGCGGAAATTTATTTCGATCGCGTAAAAAAAATCAAAAATGAAAGAGAACGCATTGCCAAGCTAATGAAGATTCGATCACTCTATGTTCATGCCTATAACTATGACAAAGAGTCTCTATCCGGGAAAGAAGCTCAAAATCGAATCGACTTCATTGATAAGCAAAAAACGAAATTCACGCACAATAAGGCTTGGAGGCTCAAGGTTGAACAGGATATCCGTTACGACTCGAATGTTATAAACAAAGCAGACAATGCAATCCTGCAAACTTCTAGCCAATCCTCAATGGTTAGCAAGACTACAGGCAGAGCTTATTATTCGAAGGGGCTGTCTGATAAATGGAGCTTCAATGGCAATACAAAATTGAGCGCTAAATTTCATACAGAGAGAAACGAACCAGAAATTATTGAAAGCGATGCCATCATTTACGCCTTGGGATTCTCTTTCGACCAGAAGAATGATGTTCTAACAAAAAATGCTCATCATAATTTCGGGCTTGACTTGAACTACACAATGCAAGATCACCGACAAAGCGATAATGTAGCCTTTTTTTCTAGGTATTTTCAATTTTCATTTGCAGAAACTCTACAAATTTTGGAAGCAGGTCCGAGCGCTTTCAGCCTTGCTTACAAGTATTATGACCACCATTTACCCACCTCCTCCAACGTGCAGTTCATTTTTTCTTATAACCAAAAATCTAAACTAACTGAGACAGCACAACTTTCAACAACTTTGCAAGGAACCTGGTTATACGGAAAACAAAGTTCTGCCGACTCTATTCGTTACGAACTTAATAATAGATTACCCATTCTACTTGACGGCACTGACCTAACGCTTATTTCTTATTTAGGGCTCTCAGTTCTCGACACACGTAGAAATCAGCCTGCCCGAGGTTGGGAGAAAAAAATTAATTTTAGTGTGATGCTACGAAAGAATATCAAACGTGAAAATCATTATCTCATTAAATTGGGCTGGGACTTCACACGCAACTTATCACAAGACACGCTCAATCACCAATACTCTCGCCACCAGGTATTTATAAATGGTGCCTATCGCTTTTAGGGGTGATTGATGGCTACATAGGCAGCAATTGTAAAAAGAATTAGTAGAAAAGAAATACCAATTACTGCTGGTTTCCGCACACGTTTCGCAATCATATGTGCCCCTCCAACTACCAGGAGAAGAACTCCAATCTTTACCCAAATCCAAGTAGGCCAAGACTGGGAGGCAATTCCCAGACGAGCCATTAACCCCATGCCGCCAGCAAAAATCATGATGGATAGAATTCCAAGCACAGCCGCCATTTTCTTCGATTTCTTCGTAGAATAAAAACTAGCAGTTGCTAACAAAAAGAAAGTCATAACTGAAACAAGGTGAACCAGCTTGTATGTCGCATAAGGAATCATCATTGCTCCCCGTTTTTTTTCTGAGCTGGAAGAACTGCATCAGGCTCGATTGGTCCCTCTACCTTTTGATGCTTCTTTGACTTCGCCAACTCTTCACCTCTCCAGCCACGCTTGAAGGTTTCCACAAAATCTCGCATACCACGGCCAATCTCTGGCAGTTTCCTTGCCCTAAAGATCAAAACGATCACCAGTAGTAATACAAGATGTCCTAACGACAGGCCGAACATAGGTTGCTTATAACCCATCTTTTTCGAATTGTTCCAGTATTTGCTCATATAAATTCAAAACCTGGGGCTCTAAGGAGACACGAAAGGTGTGGTGATTGATTTGTCCCAGGTGGTCAAGCTTCACTTGAACAATCACCTTTCCCCAAGCTTGAGAAGAAAAAGGCACTAGTCCATCATTCCGCTCTTTAGCCATCGGATGGTCTTCCTGCTTATTGAAATAGTACGGCAGGTAAAGCAAAGGGCTCAAAGTCCAAGTCCATGGCTCTCCCCAAGCTTGAACAGAGTAGTATTTGACTTCAGGCACATCGGGCACTCTAGGATTAAATTTTTTCTGCATGTACTCCGGACGCAATTCCGAAAAAAACTTACGACTTTTGAGGTCATATCCGAAGAGGCGCAAAGCCCAGTACCAAATTTTTTTCCCCTGCAACTGGTCCCAGGCCCAGTTGGATAGTGGTGAACCCCGGTTTGGCGTTGCAACGCTAGTAACGGATGCGATCATCTCACGGTCCTTATCCAGGATCGACGCTACGAATCTAGCCACTAGCCCCCCCATGGAATGACCAATTAAATTTACTTTTCGACCAGGAAATTTATTGCGAAGATAGTCTTTTAGTACGATCGCTTGCTCAGTAATTGTCCCATTCGCAGGCAAACCTGGGACCGCAACTTCGACTCCCTTCGCTCGATAATAGTCCGGCAGCCTTTGCCAATAATCACCTAAGGGTAGCGGGCCCACCTGCAAAATTGGTCCCTTCATACTCGCACCATGCAAAAATACAATCGGGTGTTTCACGATTCGCGAAACCCTTCCAAGGGCGAAACTCTCGCCGCTGCCCGAGCAGGGAACCAGGCTGCTATCATGACAATAAGGACTGCAGTCACAACAATTCCTAAGACATAAATTGGAGATATTTCAACCGGGAGAGATCGATCAAAAAAGATATCTGGTAGCTCAATAACTTTAGATGTTTTAAGTAAATAACAAATTGTGAGGCCAACGATCGCACCCAAAATTGTACCAATATTTCCGATAATGGCTCCCTGAACCAAAAAAATTCGCCCAACCTGCTTAGATGTGGCTCCCATTGCCTTCAGGATTGCTATATCTTTCCGTTTTTCCAAGACAAGCATATTCAAAGAAGTGATGATATTAAAACTGGCCACGATCACAATCATTGAAAGAATAAGAAACATCGCAATTCGCTCAAGACGCAAGGAAGCAAATAAATGCGCGTTGAGCTCTTTCCAGTCTCGAATGCGGTAATTCTCCCCAAAGGAAAAACGCATCCTTGCAGCAATTGGTATACTACCCTCAAAGGAATTGGTTTTCAGTTCAATTTGATTAATCTTCCCTGGCTTACGCAAAAACTCGCGCATTGCCTCAATGGGAATATAGGCGACCTGTAAATCTTTCTCCGGAAGACCTGTCTCAAAAATTCCTTCCACAACAAAATGTCGTAATCTTGGGATGGACTCTAGCGGCCCTTCCGTCTCCGTTGGGGAAATTAGCTGCACCTTATCACCTGGCAAAATATTTAGCTGGTAAGCTAATTCTTTACCTAGCCAAAGTCCGGCTTTGGAAATGACTTGCTCCTCTCCACTGTCATCTGATGCTTCCACCAATAAGCCTGCAATTGCATTTAACTGGGCTTCCTTCACACCTCGTACAGAAACTCCAGAAACTCTATCCTTGGTGCGAATGATTGCTTCTGTTTTCAAGACCGGACTCACGGTCAGCACATTGGAACTTAGATTATAGATGTCAGCAATCCTTGCATCGTCCTCTGCAAAATACTGATCCTCAGCCTTATCACTAGCCGTTACCAAAATATGAAATTCACCTTTTGCCAGGCGGTTTTTAAGAACAGTTTCGAAACCGTCCATAACTGACAGAACAACAATAAGTGTGCAAACGCCCAGCGCGACACCTGCAACAGAAAATCCGGAGATTAAAGAAATGAACGCAGATCCTTCTTTGGATCGCAGGTATCGTAGGCCTAAAGTCTTAGCAAAGCTCACCCATAAAATGTACCGCGATCGGCAAATTCACTCAATGCAGGATTTGGTAACAAGCGTTCTCCTAATTCGCCCTGAGAGAATCGGTCTAGATTGTTGCGAATGCGGTCCACACCAATAGAGTCGGCATAGCGCAGCAAACCGCCACGGAACGGTGGGAATCCTGTACCCATGATCAAGGCCAAATCTAGCTCACCAGGAGTCTTAACAACACCTTCTTGTAGAGCCAGAGCCGCCTCATTAATCATCGGTGAAATCATTCGGTCGACTAGCTCTTCATCGGAGAGAGATGCACTCTTTCCACCTGCATCGACAAATTCATAAATTGACTCATCCGGCCTTCGAGCTTTGTCTTTTTCCCAAACGTAGAAGCCCTTACGGTTTTTCCGTCCAAGACGACCAGATTCAGCAATTTTGCCAGTCAAAGGTGCTGCCTCTGCTCGCTTGCCATAGGCTTCATTCAGAATCTTCGCAACTTTCGCCGCTGTATCTAGGCCCACTTCATCTGCTAGACGAAGCGGCCCCATGGGCATACCAAACTGCAACATCACCCTGTCAATCCGATCAATGGAAACTCCATCCTGTAATAAAAAAACGGATTCATTCATGTATGGAAGTAATAAACGGTTTACCAAAAACCCAGGACAGTCTTTAACCACGACTGGGGTCTTACGCATACGTTTCGCTAGTTCATACAATGTAGAGATCGTCTTTTCCGAAGTCTTATCGCCTGCAATTACCTCTACAAGCGGCATTCGATCCACTGGATTAAAGAAGTGCATACCAGCAATCCGTTCCGGAATTTTCGAGACGGATTGCATTTCTGAAATCGAAAGGGAGCTTGTATTAGAAGCAATCACACAACTATCAGAAATATTCATTTCTGTCTCTTGGATAACCTTCTTCTTAATTTCCATATTCTCGACAATTGCTTCTACCACTACGTCAACTGTTTTGAATCCGGAATAAATTTGTGTACCCGAAATCAGCCTCATTTTACCATCGAACTCAGTCTTTGTCATACGGCGACGCTTGAGGCGCTTACCAAACACCTCAGCGGCTTGTTTATGGCCTAGGACGATAGCCTCATTGTCTAAGTCCTTCATCCGTACAGGAATTCCAATGTTTGCAAATGCATGTGAAATTCCACCGCCCATTATACCTGCACCTAAAACTGCACCACGTTCCACACCTGCAGGCTCTGCCTCCGTGCCATTATTCTTTTTCACTTTTTCTGTTAAGAGGAATAGTTCAATCAATCGCTTTGAAATTGGGGTAATAGCTAGAGAAGCAAAATGCTTAGCTTCTTGCTCTAGGCACCAATCCATATCACTTTTACCAAGAGTTTTTCCTAGCAGATCGAGTATCTTAAGTGGCGAAGGATAGTGACCTTTAGTCTTATTCATCACGCCCTTACGTGCAGTATTCAAAGCCATTGCACGTCCAATTGGAGTGCTAATAAAGAAGCTCATAAAATTAGACTTCGGGTACTTAGGCGGCTTTCCTGCATTCTTTTTCGCCCACTCTAGGGCTCGTTTATTAAAATCTTGCTCTGGTAATACGGCAGAGACGATTGCATTTTTCCACGCTCGCTTACCGTCAATCTGTTTGCCAGTCAAAATCATATCCAATGCAAACGGAAGAGAAGTTACGCGCGGTAATCGAATGGAGCCACCAAAGCCAGGCAAAATTCCCAACTGCACTTCTGGTAACCCAATTTTCACATTCTTTGACGTGGAAGCTACTCGTTTAGTGCATGCCAAGGACAATTCAAGTCCACCGCCTAAACAAGCTCCAGAAATGGCTGCTACCGTTTCGAATGGAAGCTTAGAAATACGATGAATCATCTGCTGACCACCACTACAAGCCTTAAGAGCTCTATCAAAAGTGTCTAATGATTTAATTAAATTTACATCCGCACCGGCGATAAAGATTGTTTTCTTAGCCGAGGTAAAAACTAGCCCCTTTATGTCGCTACGTTTTTCTAGATTATCTAGTAGCGCAGAGAATTCTTTGAAGACAGATTCATTTAAAACATTTGCAACCGAGCCTGGCTGCTCAAAGAGTAACTCGAACCATTGGTCACCGCGATCTATCAGACTAAAGTTTGCCATCTCCTCATCAAGCCCTTCCCAATTATCAAACTCTTTCTAAAATAATAGCTTGTCCTTGTCCACCACCGATACACAAAGTCGATAGAGCAAACTGTTTACCACTGCGTTGCAATTGCTTTAATGCGGTTAGCGCGATTCGAGCGCCAGAAGCGCCCACCGGATGACCTAATGCTACGGCTCCGCCGTTTACATTTAATTTTTCTGGGTCGATTTCTCCGACTACTTTGCCCATTCCAAGTCGTTCTTCCGCAAAGCTTTTCGAAGCCATTGCCTTTTGAACTGCAAGTACCTGTGCGGAGAACGCCTCATTCACTTCGATGAAATCCATATCGTGCAAAGACATGCCTGTCATTTTAAGAATTTTTGCCGTCGCATAAACTGGACCAAGGCCCATTCTCTCTGGCTCTAAACCAGCGGCTGTAATTGCCTTGATTTTACCTAAGACGTTATAGCCGCGTTCCTTTGCCAAATCGTATGGCATTAGGGCTAAAGCTACTGCACCATCGGTGATGGGGCAGGCATTAGCTACAGTAACTGTACCATTTACACGATCAAAGAACGGTTTAAATCGAGCCATCTTTTCCAGAGTTAAGCCTTTGCGAGGACCTATATCATCAGCAATGGAGCTAGCGTATTTCGGTGGAAGTGGAACAGGCACGATCTCTTCAGCCAATCGACCTGCTTCCTGAGCAGCGACCGCCTTGTTGTGACTCTCAATCGAAAACTGATCTTGTTCTTCCCGAGAGATTGCAAATTCTTTTGCGAGCAAATCTGCAGTTTGCCCCATATTCATGCCACAGAATGGATCTTTTAACGCTTCTTGAATTGCAATCACTGGCTTTAGAAAGAATGGGCGGAACTTAGACATTGCAGTCAAACGCTGTCCTAGAGTCTTCGCCTTAAACAAACTCGTAAAAAGCTCCGTCATCTTCTTTCCAAATAGAAGCGGAATATTACTCATACTCTCGACGCCACCCACAAGTAGCGCATCCGACTCACCCATTGCAATCCGTAAATAACCCTGGGAGATTGCTTCCATTCCAGAGGCACAGTTTCGATTCACCGTATAGGCTGGAACGGCCTTGTGCATTCCTGCATTCATTGAAATCACACGTGAAACGTTGGACGCATCGACTGGTCCGCCCACGTTGCCGATAATCACTTCATCGACAGTTACTCGTGCCTTCCTGCCATAACCATCGGCTAGGCCCATTCGTTCTGCTAACTCTCGAAAGGCGTACTGCCCTAGATCTTGGGCAGGTAATACGCCGAGTTTGTCCCCGGCCTTTACAAACGGTGTTCGCACTCCTTCGACAATCGCAACTTCACGCAAATTTGGCACTGCTGCCGCCATAATGAACCTCTCTCCTCTTACTCTTTCTTAGAAGCTGAGCATTAAAGACAGATCCAGAGTCGTCCAGTTAGCGTCCGCAAGTGTACCGCCCACAATACTCCTGTCATTGGCTATTTGGTTTGCGTTCAAGTCCCCGTTCATTGCGAATCCAAATTGGTTTTGGATTGGAGCTTCTTCAGCTGAGCTAAGAATCGTATGGTACTTGAAATTAGCACCAATGCCAAACTGCTTAGAAAAATTTAGGATGGCGCCCGCTTGAAGGTAGCCAGAGAAACCAGTTAGTTCATAGTCGTCTAGAGCGTTAGAGTTGCGAAAGAACGAACTCTGGCTGAACGTGTCTAATGCCTTCTGTTTATAGTTCAGATAACCAATGGCATAAGAAACGCCACCGCCAAAGTAAGGACGAAGTTTTGAGCTGCTATCGAACACCAAGTAACGCATACCCGCATCGAATACGTTCTGCTTGTACTCAAGTTCATTTAGACTGTTGTCGAAAAAATCATTGAAGCCAAACTGATTATTAAAAGAGTTAAATGTAAATCCGCTCTCTAATAGGCTGATTTCATATTGGTTATAAGTGTAACCAAAGTTGAATACTACATTGTCGTTCAGCTCATACCCTATTTGAACACCAAGAGCAGACCCTGCATCCACGTTGTAAGAGTCCGCGTCTAAGTTTGAAATACCAATGTTTGGAGAGATAGATAGACCCGACGAACCGCCAAAAGGCGTTTCTACCTCCTGCTCGACCGATTGAGATGCATTAAACTGGGCGTTACCAGATGGGACTTCACGGGATGAAACTCCGCTATTATGTTGAGCTTCAACGTCCTCGATTGTAGAAAACGTCGGTTCCACAACCTGAGTCTGTTGTGGTTGAGCAGGCTTTTCTTCACCAGTAAGTGCCGAATCTATTCTTTCAAGAAGGTTTGCCTGTCGCTCAGCCTCTTCCCTGCGCATTTTCTCTTCGCGGACCTCGCGGTCGGCATCAAGTTTCGCATCGATTTTCTTAGAGAGTTTCTGTCCAAACGTTTCTGGTATCGGCTCAGGAGCCGGCTCAGGTACCATCGTTGAAACAGCAGCCACCGCTGGAGTTGCTGCTGGCTCCGCTTGGCGAATCACGATCACTCGTGGGGCCTTACTCTCCTTTGACTTTTTCTTCTTCTTAAAAACCTTCTTAGCCTTTGGCAGTTTCTCCACCATAACCGGCACTTCATCGTCCACTACGATAATTTCAGTTTCTTCCTCTTCCACCTTTTCCAATTCAGCGTCGGCTAGTGGAGCAAAGAAAACGATCAGCCCTAGCAAAAAGGCTTGTACCCATCCTTTTAAAATTGATTGTTTCATGTCTTTACCATCCATTCCCTACATCAAAGATTTTGTCCCCAAAAATCGAGTATAAAAGCTTTAGTCAAACTTCTTATCGCGGACTACGTATTTCAAACTTAATGCATTACGTCAAGTGTTTTTTGACTAAACTGCTCTTTTTTGTAGCTTAGGGTGCGCCCCCCGATAGATGATAAGATTCACAGGCCAAATCCTTTGGCTGTGTACCATTTGAAATCACAAAATTTGGGTCCTTACATGTAGCAATAATTTGATCTAAGGCCCAGAAAGTACCTCGTTCAGTTTCTATCACTAGGTCCTGACGGACACGTAAAATCATTCGCTGGTGAATTGCACGAATTCTTCCTAATTCACGATCATACGCAGAAGATCCTTTTTCGAGACGCAACCCTAATGCCGCAACCTGGGTAGACATTCTTTGAGAAATCATTCCCTCAATTGCATGAAACTCCCAAAGCGTGCCACCGATTAAATAGCGGCAGGCATCGAATTTTTCTTTGCTCATAGTTTTGCTTTCTTGATTCAGACGATTCTGTACACCACCAAATAGGTGATTTGCTCTGGTCGGTCGACCACCCATCTGAATTTCTCCGAACAATGAGCAAACCAAAGAAGGATCAGGCCTTGGGATCTTTCCGACATCTAATGACTCTCCGATAGTGAAATTAGCGTCTTCAAAAATTCTTGCTTGTAAACTAAAAAGCTCACTATAACCTTCAATCTGTCGGCTAAGTTTTGGCAATAATACGGAATCAGGAACCTTTCCACTCGCTTTGTCCGAAGCGTATTCAATAAAAATCGGATCTTCGAACGCAAGTCTCCAGTAATCCATCTCTTCTTCGAGCCGCCCAGGTTTCTCAACCAGATTCGTCGAAAATGGATGATAGGTCTGCCCAACCGTAAACGGCGGAATGCGGGCACGAACTAAGCTTGGGTACATGTCCTTACAATCTGCCTGCGCACAGAACTCGGGAATCTCCTTTGCTTCCTCAATCCGTTGATAAATTTTATCTCGAGTAGCCATTTCATTACTCGAATCAACGAGCATTAAAACTGCCCAAGTATGATGCAAAGGATGTGGATTTTCCTCCTTTCGCCAATTTTCTAGGGCCTCGCCAGCGCCACTTACTGCCATTTGCATTAGTTCCGACAGTTCTTCGCCTGTGCCTTTAGTTTCTGCTAATCGTATCCACTCGAAATCTGTCCTGCTCTGAATTTTGAAACGAGGATTAAAGACCCCCATAAGGTGTCGCTTAGTGATTTCATTTTCAATGATTGGCTTTGCCACCTCATCCAATTCAAGTGCAGCTTGCCATTTTTTCCAGAACATTGTTTCAAACGGGATATGCTCAGACCGCTCCTTCACTCCCGAACGAATCTGACTATCAAGCGCCCTAGATTCTAAATAAGTGTCTTTGAGTGTTTTTAATAATAAATCGTTTAAAACTGTAACGCGATGGAAGAGACGTTGTTCATTGGTCGTTAGTTTACTGGCAGCGGCCATGATCAGGGAATCCGTTTGATTCCTGTCATTCAATAGCTCAATGACCGATTGCACATTTTTAAACTCTTCCGCTGTACTCTCTCCAAGTAGCCCACTTTGTAGATATTCCACCAATGCAGGGAAAACATGGATCTCTCCCCGTCGCCAATCTGAAATCTGTGCAGCATGATCACGTAAAATGCTCGCAAAATCACAAGGGTCAGTATAGATCTTAGCCGCGATCCACGAGTCGAGATACTCTATCCCCAAGGAGGAACGACTTCTCCCAATTTCTAAGGTTTGAACACACTCTCGCTGACTCGATTCGGCGAGCGGTTTCCACCCATAGTGATAGGCTAATGTACCGTAGACCCCAAAAGACGTTGCCATCGTTGCCATATATTCTGGTTTTGGCACCCGCAAACCAACTGCCGTTTGTAAACCACGGCGAATAAGGTGTGATTGCAAGCCAGTGGAAATTGGATCCATGGCAAAATCACTCGCTCTTCCCAGTATTCCAGCATTCGTTAAGTCATCCCTTGGACGAATTAAAATACGCACACCCTTTCGCAATATGCCCGGACTCTGCCACCACTCTTTTAGGCCTTTGCCCATAGCGCGGCCAAGATCACCGACGGTGGAAAGCACAACTCTAGGAATAAAAGAGCCAGCATCCCAAGCTACGCGTCCAACTACACGTAAGCCCGCTCCACCTGTTCCGACCGCAGTCCGAATTGGATCCTCTTTTAATGCGCGCCCATAGTTACTGGCCGATTGAGTGCTCGTCGCAAGCCGACTACTCATAGCATCACGGAACGAGCCATAAGAGTTATCGACACGAATTCGCCATGGTAAACGCTCCCGGCGGGATTGCTCCCTCGTCTCTTGAGCAGCTGCTCTCCTCACTTGCCGTTGGTGCAAGACATGACGGACATATCGATGCCAAAACTTGCCCTCCCGCAGATAATGTTGGCCAATACGATAGAAATTATTCTGAATCCTCGCAAACCCAAGAAAACAGGAGTCATCGGCCCAGGCCACACCAACAGACGGCAAAACAGGTGGCAAAACGGGCAACAAAAAAATTAAGAGGACCACGACCAGGGGGCCCACGATTTGAGGAGCCACGATCAGCAGCGCTAAATTTCTAGTTTTGCATATCATTTTACGCATATTCACGCCACACCACCTCACTCACTCGTCGGCGATTTCCTATAGTGACTTAATGGCTCTGTTCTGGTAGAAAAACCCAATAAAAACAGGGTGGTACCAGAGAGGGAGCGTCATGAATAATTCCGTGAGTAATATTAGCAACACAATTTCAAAGCCGGTCAACGAACCCGTGCTCAACTATGCACCGGGGGAGAAGGAGCGAATGGCCCTAGAGAACGCTCTCGTAGAGATGCGAAAAGAATGCATCGATATCCCTCTAATCATTGATGGAAAGGAGATTCATACGGAATCGAAGGTTGATTTTCGTGAGCCCCATAAGCATAGCTCTGTCCTAGCTAAAGTATCCCAGGCAACTGAAGAGCATGCTCTCATGGCCGTTCAAGCCGCAATGGAAGCTAAAGCTCACTGGGAGCGAATGCCCTGGAGCGATCGGGCAACGATCTTTCAAACGGCAGCCGAACTTATGGCTACTACGTACCGGGCAAAACTTAACGCCGCCACAATGCTTGGGCAAAGTAAGAGCGCATTACAAGCTGAGATTGACTCTGCCTGTGAACTCATTGACTTCCTTCGCTTCAATGCCTTTTTCATGCAGAAAGTCTATGCAGAGCAACCCGAATCTGCTCCAGGTATTTCCAATCGAATGGAGCATAGGCCACTAGAGGGGTTTATCTTTGCTATTACTCCTTTTAATTTCACTGCGATCGCTGGTAATTTGCCCTCGGCTCCTGCGATGTTGGGCAATACTGCCGTTTGGAAACCAAGTGGCACCTCCGTTCTATCAAACTATATTGTGATGAAGATATTTGAAGAGGCTGGAATGCCCGCTGGTGTAATTAATTTCTTACCCGGCCCATCTTCTAAAATTGCAGAGCCTATTCTAAAGGATAAGGACCTAGGGGGTGTACATTTCACTGGAAGTACTTCAGTCTTCCGCAGCATCTGGAAAACGATTTCCAATAATATTGAACATTATCGATCCTATCCACGAATTGTCGGTGAAACCGGCGGTAAAGATTTCGTCGTCGCACACCCCTCGGCTGATGTTAAGGCATTAAGCACGGCTCTAGTTCGTGGTGCATTCGAATACCAAGGCCAAAAATGCTCCGCCGCTAGTCGTGCCTATATTCCAAAGTCACTATGGTCGGAAGTAAAGTCTTTGATGCAAAAAGATATAGCTGACATGAAAATGGGCGACGTCACAGATTTTTCTAACTTTATTAACGCTGTTATTGACGAAAAATCTTTTGATAAAATTTCTGGCTATATTCAGCGAGCCAAAGAGTCTTCGGAATGCGAAATAATTTTTGGTGGAGAATGCTCAAAAGAAGAGGGTTATTTCATTCATCCAACAGTGATTGAAACAACAAACCCGCAATATGAATCAATGGTGGAGGAGATCTTCGGTCCCGTCCTAACAGTTTATATCTATGAGGACGAAGACTATAGGAAAACTCTGGAGCTTTGTGACCAGTCTAGTGAGTATGCTTTAACCGGGGCTATTTTTGCAAAAGACAAGCCCGCTGTAAATACTGCAATGGATGTTCTACGGCACGCCGCTGGAAACTTTTATGTTAATGATAAGCCAACAGGCGCTGTTGTTGGACAACAGCCGTTTGGTGGGTCTCGCGCCTCAGGTACTAACGACAAGGCGGGCTCTGTTCTCAACCTCTATCGCTGGGTTTCTCCACAAACGATCAAGGAAACCTACGACCCACCGACGGATTATCGCTATCCATTCATGGGGTAAGTGCTCAATGTATAATTTTATAGCCCCCGCAACCAGTCCATGCGCTCACGAATTCGCTGTTCGTACCCTCGCTTGGTTGGGCGGTAGAATCGTGTTCCGACAATCTCTGCAGGCAAATGCTCATGCGAGACCACACCACCCTTCACGTTATGAGCATATTCATAGCCCTTCCCGTAATCTAGCTCTTTCATGATCTTCGTCGCTGCATTTCTCAAGTGCAAAGGCACTTCCAGATCACCAAATTTATCGACGGCATCTTTAGCAGATTTATATCCGGAATACGAAGCATTACTCTTTGGTGCCGTCGCCAAATAAGTTACCGCTTGGGCTAGAGGAACCCAACCTTCTGCAGGCCCTATTCGCTCGAAGGCTTCGGCAGCCGAAACAGCGATTTGTAAGGCTCTCGGATCTGCATTACCAATATCTTCCGAAGCAAAAATCATCATCCGTCGAGCCAGAAATCGTGGGTCTTCCCCTGACTCAAACATTCTCGCAAAATAGTATAGAGCCGCATCCGGGTCTGAGCCTCGCATGCTTTTAATGAACGCAGAAATTATATCGTAGTGTTGGTCGCCGACGCGATCATAGCGCAAAGTTTTCCGTTCATACACTTTTCGAACTAAGTTTTCCGTAATGGAATTACTCAAACTAGCCACGACTTCAAGAGTATTGAGGCCGCGACGAGCATCACCATCGGCAATTGCCAGCAAGGCTTCCCAAGCAGACTCTTCTACCGAACAATTCTTCTGACCAAGTCCTCGCTCCTTATCTCGTAAAGCTCGCTCCATGATAGTGTGAATTGCTTTGTTATCCAGCGCGCGTAAAACAAATAATTTACAACGACTCATTAAGGGTGCAATCAGAGAAAAGGAAGGATTCTCTGTCGTCGCTCCAATTAGAGTAATCGTTCCGTCTTCGACATGTGGCAACAAGGCATCTTGTTGTGCTTTATTCCAGCGATGAATTTCATCTACAAACAGAATAACGGACTGAGCAGAAAATTTTTCTGCCGCAACTATTTCACGAAGGTCTTTTACTCCTGAAAGAACGGCTGAAATCTGCCGAAACCTTTTTCCCTCAGCAAGCAGTCTCGCCAACGTGGTTTTACCCGTTCCCGGCGGCCCCCAAAGAATAATACTCGGTAGCTTTCCATTCAGCTGTGTGAGAGGCTTCCCTTCACCCACTAGATGCACTTGCCCGGCAACCTCTTCCAACTTCTGAGGACGCATTCGTTCGGCTAGTGGCACATGTTTTTCAACTCCGGCCTTAGAACTCCGGGCTCCAATGCCCGCCACAGACTGAGAATTTGAACTATTAAGAAAGAGATCACCCATAACAAACTACTACCGTGTATTTTATTTTTTGTCTCACTTAATGCCCTTAATGCCGCATTCAAATTTTCCGATAGAATGTAACGGGTTCGGTCTAGAAATACAACAAGCTCAAATGTAGGCTGGATCAGCAGAAAGAAGGTTTTATGCGGCACTTTTGGATCGGAAGAATAGCATCCATCGCAGCTATGACATTGACATTATTGCTTTGCGCCAATCTGGCCGATGCCCGCTGGGCTTCCAAAGAAGATGCTTCGTTTATCCGCCACATTAACAAGATGGAAATTGAAGTCAATGCAGACGGCACGTTTTCCTATATCCACGAGTTTGAAGATGAAGTTCTTAAGGAATCAGCACGACGTTCCGCTGGCTCATTTCGCACCGGGTACAATTCCAATACTTCTACTTTTACAGTGATTGAAGCAAATACAATAAATGGAGGAAAAAAGATTCCAGTTGAGCAGAAATATATTCAAGACAAGCCATTAGCTAGTACGGGCAAAGGTTTTGATGAAATACGCCAAGTGCTAATAGCCTTTCCCAAGGTGGATATTGGCTCTCGTATTCGGCTCAAATATCGAATCAACACTAATCAAGTGCCCTTTGCGGGATTTTACTCGAATACATTCGTATTTGGAAACAACCGTTATGACAAAAAAAACTCAATCCACATTAAATCAAAAATGAAACTTATTGTTGCGAAACATGATCCTGGTAATTACGTTTTACTTTCCAAGTGGAAGCGCAAAGACATCTACAATTACAAAATTGAATTGCGCAGGCCAATCTATCGTAGAATTGTTGACGAAGAACTGGCTTCTGTAGATGGTAGTTTTTATCCTTGGGTTGATATAGCCTCGACAAGTCACTGGGAATCCATGGTCGCGCCTGTGGTGAGCACTTATGAAAATATTATTTCCTCTCCTATTCCAAAGATATTTTCTTCAATTCTAACGACTGCCAAGAAAATGAAAAAAGGACCAGAGCAAGTTAATCATGTCACCTCGATGATTTCGGAGAAAATTCATTATTTAGGCGACTGGCGTCCAATTAATGGTGGACACGTGCCACGCCCACTTACAACTATTGCGAAGACTGGCTTCGGTGACTGTAAAGATATGTCGGCTTTGGTTTCTGCACTTCTTCGCCAACTTGGTTATAAAGCAAGTGTGGGCTTTATCTATCGCGACTGGAATCCAACCCACTCGCCAACAAAGCTCCCACGAGTCGCCGCATTTAATCACGCTGTGGTTTGGGCCAATGATGGAGACAAAGATTACTGGCTAGACCCAACAAACCTCGCTTCCTTTTCTGAAGGGATATATGAGGACATTATTGATCGACCATCACTTGTAATAGATCCAGCGAAAGTTCGTTTAGTACGGACCCCAAAAGCTACTCCGACCGATTCAAAAATTGAGGCTGATACGATCGTTACCATCGATCCCAAAGCACATAGCTATCAAGTCAGCGGCAGTCTTGGCTATTCCGGAAGAGCTGCAATTCCATATACGGGTGCTACTTTGAATTCTTCCAAGAAGAGTATTGACTATCGAATCATTTCTACTCTTGGCCAACCAGGACGGATGGAATCTTGGAAGGTGGGAGATTATGATTTGAGTTCTAGAATCGTGAAAGACCTAAATATTCGATTCATCTATACGGAAAAAGATGCGGAGTTTCGCACTTCCGCTGGTCCCGCGTTTCCTTTAACCTCAAACTGGTTTGTCAAAACCATGCTAGCGAAAACAAAAAATCGCGTTTCGAATTTGTTCCTTGGGCAACCGATTTCCTACCGCCGCCGCATTCGTATTCGCAACGTCGATATTGTTGGCAAGAAAGATACCCTGTCTTGCGAAATCAAAAGCCAATGGGCTGATATAAGTCGCGACCTAAAAATCGAGAAGAATGCCATTGTGGTGGTGGATAATATTGTGATTAAGCAAAAAGAAATTCCAAATGCGTCATTACGCAGCAAACAATTTGCTGTGATACGGCAAAAAATTCGGCGCTGCTTCGATGGATCAGCAATTATTTACCGTTCTAAGACTAAAGCTGTGCTAACTAAGAGAAAATCATGTCGGATTTTTGGTTAGAAAATTTTTGGTTAAATGTGGGTGTTTTCTTATTCACCTTCATATGGATGGAATGGGCTGCTTGGGCGCTCCATAAATATGTAATGCATGGGTTTTTGTGGGTACTGCATGAAGACCATCATATTGAGAATAGAACTCGCAAGTGGCAGTACAATGATTTCTTTGCCTTCTTTTTTGCCGTCCCCTCTTTTTTCTTGATTTTATTTGGTACTTATTGGTTGTCTTTCACTTTTGCAACTGTGGGCTATGGCATCCTTGCTTATGGCGTTGTTTATTTCACTATCCACGAAGTCATTATTCATCGCCGCTTAAAATTTATGAAAGCAAGGAATTGGTATACGCGGGCACTTGTTATAGCGCACGTTCACCACCACTTGGTGGAGACGAAAGAAGGGGCTCATAATTTCGGGATGCTTGTGGTTCCGCTGCACTACTTTTCTGATAAAAAAGTAAAGCCGCCGCATCTACTCAATAAGCGCATGGTTAATTCTGCATCGCACTAATAAATTTAGACGTGCATCATAACGATTGTCTGTCCTTGATAGCAAATTTTTCTGAACCAGAATCCCAACGGGAAATCACGTCATCCATCGCCGACTGCCATGAGCGCTCGCCCCCCAACAAAAGCGGCGAAAAAAAGAGGGGGAGTGGGGGTGGGCTGCTTGGTGAAAATATTGCGAGCTGCTCCTTCAAGCGTTTCACTCCACGTGATTCGCACTGCGTCGCTAACAGGTTGTTATATTCCATAATTAACTGGAAAAAGCCGCAATACTCTTCCAGCACTTGCATGGAAAGCAAAGACAGCTGCACTAACTGCCCTTGTTTGCGCCACTTCGAACGTACTCTAAACTGTTTTTCTAGCTCATTCTGATTAGCTTTTATAAAATCTAAATTATCTCGAGTCCGGTATATCAGAGGCATAGACGGCACTCTTCGTAAGCCATTTTCAACAATTTTCTTATTATTTATCACATCCATCCAAACTTCTGTGCTCCAGCGATGCACATAGACCTGAAATTCACGATATTCTTTATGAGCACTACGAAAGTGCCAGCGCAAAAAATCTGGGGCCCACTCTTCAAATAAAAAGGAGCTCATTTGCAGACTCTCACGCATCAACTCTCTGAGCCCTTGACTAGCTCGCTCTTGAGAAAGGATTGTTTGGTACTTACTCATTTGTTCTTGGATCCAGTCCATCGTGCGAAGAGTTTGTAAAGTGACATTACCTAGTGGCTTCACATAAAGTTTATTTGCAGAAACCCTAAACTCCTCAACCCTCTGATTAAAAACATCTTCGTCCTGGCGATTGTAATCGTCTGCATAATAGATCATCATTTCAGCGCACTCTGTACAATTGCTCGTTAGTTCGTTTAATTTAGTTACAAGGTGGTCTTTAAGTTTTTGCAGTCCTCCTAGCGTGGCCACTGGGTTAACCAATTCCTCTGCTTCCTGTTGGAATCGGTAAAACTGACAGACAGATTCAGCATAAAATTGTCGTTGTTCAAACTCATCAAAGTCGAATCCACTTTGGTTTTCATAGAAGTAGAATACACCCTTTAATACGCCTGAAATTACAGAGCTCGTCATTGCGATTGGTACTCCATAAGGACCCGCGACTGAAGATAAGAGATTACCAGCCTCATAAACTATCGACGATGTTCGTGAGAGCAGCTGTCCTTTTGTTTCTTCTTCGACACAACCATCATCTCCGTTCAAAAGATCGATAAGAAACAGGGCTCGTTTGGAAGCTTCATTGGCATAACTCTGCAAGCGTCTACTTTCCTCTACGGTCAGCATCCTATCACTCTTCTTTGTGACTTCAGCTACGAAGGAAGCTCGATTCGTTCCAACATAATCGGCCAGAGAATCGACCTGGCTACGCAGAGTGCCACATTCAGCTTTCTCTTCGACCTTTTGCTTGAGCCCCCGAATCTGACCCATCAAACGCACATATTCTGGATGCATCGCCGGGCACTCAAAAGTTGTATAGAGACGACGATTACTATCGCCACTACTCCATCCACTCCCCCATGCAGACTGAATAAAGGAACTGCAAAAAAGTGTAGTCGCCAAGAAACAGGTATAGATACAGATTTGGTTTGCTTGTTTTCTCATAAGACATACCCTCTAGGCACGAGCGACGTAGACCATATGCTGCGCAGCAAGTCAAGCAGTGGTTAAATTACTAACTGATTTAGCTTGTATATCCTTATAGATTAGACTCTATGTCCTTATATATTAGGTCGGCCAAGAATGCGTGGCCCGCGTCGTTGGGGTAACTATCTTCCGTTAATAGGTTGCCGTTCTTCTGCAAAGTCTCCACAATATCATCTAGGACTAATACTCCCATATTTCTAGCTAGAGCTTTTACCATCGATGCTCGCCAATTGCTCGGCTCCAACTCAACTGAAGCATATACAACCATTGTTCCAACAGAGAGCAAGCTGCCAAATATAAATTCCATACGATTCAAAGATGTCTCATTCGGCAAATTAAAATATTCGTCATTTCGTCCTACAACTACCAATGCGATTCCGTAACGTTTTTCAAAAACCTGATTGGCTATCAAAATGTCTCGAATATCTATTGAGCTTATTTTTTCCTTAGCAACAACATCTATTTCCCAACCGAGCTTCTTTGCTACTAAATGGGCCATAGAATTCTCCGTCTGGCTGGCGCCTCTCCCCAAAATATACTCATCCCCGATGGCTAGGAGTTTTTTCGGCCCAGCTGGAGGGCTATTTGAGACAGTGACAGTCCGAAAAGAGTAAAAAATAGAAAGGGCTAGGACAAAAACAATAAAAACGACCCAAGCAATCCAAATCTGTTTTCTTGACATCCAAGTTTGTGCTCTCGACATACCTACTATTTTAAACTAATCTTTGACATAAAGACAAGCAACCACCCTGTCTCCAATCATATCCAAACTCGGAACATCCGTTTTACAATTGTCTTTTGCCCATGGGCAGCGTTTATGAAAGGCGCAGCCGCTCGGGGGCTCGAGTGGCGATGGCAACTCACCCTGTAAAATAATCTCTTCCTGTGCCTCAGTGTCGTACACTGTTGGCGTCGAGGATAAAAGTGCTTTGGTGTAGGGGTGCTGTGGATCTGCGAATATAGAGCCTCGCGGCCCATATTCCACGACTTTCCCTAAATACATTACCATTACCGAGTCCGCCAAATGTCGAACCACGGATAGGTCATGGGTAATAAAAATATAAGAAAGGGAAAACTTGTTTTGTAACTCCATCAAGAGATTAATTACTTGAGCCTGAATCGAAATATCAAGCGCTGAAACTGGCTCGTCACAAATCAAAATTTCTGGGCGCATCATAAGAGCTCGCGCGAGCCCAATACGCTGCCTTTGCCCACCACTAAACATATGGGGGTAGCGATCGATATATTCCGGTCGCAACCCTACCGTTTGCATCAAATCTTGAACTTCTCTACGCAAAGACTTTGCTGTTCCACCTCCATTCACAACCTTCGGCTCGGCAATGATTTGCCCTACTTTCTTCCGAGGATTGACGGAAGAATAAGGGTCCTGAAAAACCATTTGCATCTTGTGCCGAAACTCCTGGGCAGAGATATCAGCTATCGATTGACCATTGATTTCAACTTTACCAAAACTTGGCGACTCAACCTGCATCAGCGCTTTGGCCAACGTCGACTTCCCGCAACCAGATTCACCCACGACTGCTAGCGTTTCGCCTTTTTTCAGCTGAAAACTAACCCCATCCAAAGCTTTTACAGTGCCCTTCTCTCCTCCAAAAAGCTTCTTCACTTCATAGTGCTTCCCTAAATTATCTACGGATAGAACGTCATTGCCTGCGGATAAAACATTGCTACCCGCGGCAGAAGGATTCTCTTCGCTACGAGTTCTCATAGGAATCTCCTATGATTGAACCTCTACCAGCTGAACCTCCTCCAGCTGAGTCTCCTCTAGCCAATGGTTTCCAACACTTCACCATATTGGATTTGTCCGCGGCCCATTCAGAATTTGGTTCAACGTCTGCACATTTTCCCTCCGCATAGGAACAGCGCGGATGTAATTGGCACGCGTTCGGCCTATTTGCAAGATCAGGCACAATCCCAGGAATCGTCGGTAAGTTCTCGCGAAAGCCATGACCTTCGCCGGGCAAACTCTCCAAAAGCGCCTTTGTGTATGGGTGACGTGGATTGCAAATTACATCTCTGGTTTTACCAAACTCCACACCCTGCCCGGCATACATCACTAGGATGCGTTCCGAATGCTGAGAGACAACGCCAATATCGTGCGTGATCAATATCAAACTCATCCTGCGTTCTTTCCGTAATTTTTGCAATAGTCGTAAAATCTGTGCCTGAATTGTCACATCCAACGCGGTCGTTGGTTCGTCTGCAATCAATAGTTTGGGCTCGCAAGCAACTGCCATCGCAATCATCACTCGCTGGCTCATCCCTCCTGACAATTGGTGTGGAAAGTTTTTTAATCGTGCTTTGGGATCCGGAATTCCGACTTGCTCTAAGAGTTCGAGCACACGCTTACGATTTTCTTTTTTCGTGCCTCCTCGATGCACGCGTATCGTTTCCATTAATTGAAACTCTACCGTAAAACAGGGATTCAAACTCGTCATTGGGTCTTGGAAAATCATTGCAATGTCCGAACCACGCATCTCCTGGCGAGTTTGGTCATTCATGCGCAAAACGTCCTTCCCATTAAACTTCAATTTGTCTGCGAAAATTTTTGCTGTATTTGGTAATAGCCCCATTAAAGCCAGACTGGTTACAGATTTCCCAGAACCGGACTCTCCAACAATACCAAGCGATTCCCCTGGGCTTAGAGAAAAATTAATCCGATCCACCGCCTTTAAATCTCCTCGACGAGAATCAAAGACTACACTCAAATTTTGAACGTCTAATAAGCTCATAAACGCACCTATTTTTTTAGTTTCGGATCAAACGCATCACGAAGCCCATCACCAAATAAATTAAACCCAAGCACTACAAAGAAAATACAAAGTCCTGGTAAAGTCACAAGCCAGGGGGAGCTCTCTATAAAGCTTCTTCCATCGGAAAGCATCGTGCCCCACTCGGCTGTTGGCGGCTGAGCTCCTAACCCCAAAAATCCAAGCCCGGCAGCCGAAAGAATTCCTTCCGAAAAGCCTAAGGTTCCCTGAATAATAATCGGAGCCATACAGTTGGGAAGAATATTCACAACCGCAATCCACCATCCAGAAGCTCCAAATGATCGGGAGGCCATCACATATTGCTTATCTTTTTCGCCGAGAGCACTAGCACGCACTAAACGAATAAAGGCAGGACAAGACACCATCGAAACAGCAATAATCGCATTAAACAAGCTAGGACCAAGCACAGACACGACAACAATGGCAAGCAGAATGCTAGGCAGTGACATCAGGATGTCTACCACTCGCATAATTACAGTATCTATCATTCCGCCCTTAAAGCCGGCCCATAGGCCCAATCCGGTGCCCACCGATAAAGAAAATAAAACGACGAGAACACCAATACTCATAGAAATGCGTGCACCATAAACCAAACGAGAAAGTAAATCTCTACCAACATCGTCCGTACCGAGTAGAAAACGAGAATTCCCACCCTCTGCCCAAACTGGTGGCAGCCGATAAAAACCTTCAAAAATTTTAGTTGGATCGTGGGGAGCAATCCATGGTGCAAATGCCGCCAAGACAAGGAAAAAGGAAACCATCGTCAGGCCAAATACAGCGCCTTTATTCTGTGAAAAATAGAACCAAAACTCCTGAAACGCAGTTTGGTTTTCTGCATCCGCACTGGTCACTATTTTTGCCCCCGTATTCGAGGATTAATAATCGAGTATATTACATCAACGGACATATTGACCGTAATTACAATGATAGCGATGCAAAGAATACCTCCTTGGATAACAGGGTAATCCCTAGCTGTTACAGAATGCACAAGCCACTTACCAATCCCCGGCCAAGAAAAAATTGTCTCAGTAAGAATTGCTCCCGTTAAGATTGTACCCACCATTAAACCAATGACGGTTACAACCGGCACTAAGGCATTACGCAATCCGTGCAAAAAAATCACGCGGCGAAAACTAAGACCTTTTGCCTTTGCTGTACGAATATAATCTTCACTTAAAACTTCGAGCATACTGGAGCGGGTCATCCGCGCAATTACAGCTAGTGGAATTGTGCCCAAAGCGATTGCCGGGAGAATAAGGTGTCGAACAGCATCCCAAAAAGAGGGCCAACGATCTTCTTCGGCCATCAATGTGTCAATCAAAAAAAACCCCGTATAGGGCTCAATATCGTAAAGAACAGAAAGGCGTCCAGAAACCGGGGTCCAACCCAAGTTCACTGAAAATAACAAAATCAAAATCAGGCCCCACCAAAAAATTGGCATAGAATAGCCCACCAAGGAAGACCCCATCAGCAAATAGTCAAAGGCCGAATTTCTTTTAATAGCAGCGATAATACCTAAAGGAATTCCGACGATCGTTGCGAAGAAAATAGCAAAGATTCCCAGTTCAAAGGTGGCTGGAAAACGTCCCCAGAACTCTTCCATCACTGGGCGCTTGGAAACTACAGAAGTTCCAAAATCCCCCTGCAGTGCATTCCAAATAAACATTCCATATTGCTTGAGGATCGGCTGGTCTAGCCCGAGGTTAGCTCGCATTTCAGCAATTAAAGCCGGGTCCCCGCCTCTCTCGCCCAACATCAGTAAGACCGGATCACCAGGAACCATGCGGATAAGGGTGAAGGCAAGAATCGATACGCCGAATAGAGTCGGTACTAAGACGTAAACTCTACGTAATAAGAACCGCAGCATCTCGAACTGGCCTCCGCCGACACAGCGACATTCATTATCAATAACATTATCTTTAAATGACTATATCCTTTGAATGACTACTGTAAGTCTACTCCATAGAAATAGTCTCCGGTAAGGCTAGAAATCTTAAAGCCCTTTACTTTTTTCGTTGTTGCTCGGTAGACCTTCGCGTGCGCAATTGTCACCCATGGAGCCTCTTCTTTAAAGATCTGCTGAGCTTGCAAATAGAGGCGAGTTCGTTTCTTTACATCAGAGACTCTACGAGCCTCATTCACCATTTCGTTAAATTTCTTATTACACCAGCGGGCTGTGTTTGAACCGGCTTCCACGCCAGAGCACCCCAAAAGGATGTGTAAGAAATTATCTGGATCACCATTATCTCCGGACCACCCAAGCTGCAACATTGTATGCTCACCCTTGGCTGACTTCTTGAGATAAGTCGGCCAATCGTAAGACACAAGCTTCACCTTGACGCCAATTTTAGCCAAGTCAGCCTGGATAAACTCGCCCATCTTCTTTCCTTCCGGATTGTAAGGACGAGAAACCGGCAAGGTCCAGAGTTCCGTGGAGAAGCCATTGGGGAATCCTGCCTTGGACAGTAACTCCTTAGCTTTCTTAATATCGTAGGCATAATCACGAACTTTATCATTATAAGACCACATGGTCGGTGGAATTGGGTTCTTCGCAACTTCCGCATGTCCAAGATAAATAGCCTTGATATATTCACGGCGATTTAAAGCATGGTTGATTGCTCTACGAACAAGAACATTATCGAATGGTCTCTTCCCTACGTTAAAAGCTACGTACCCTACGTTCAGACCAGCCTTTTGCATTAAGTTGATCTTTGGATCTTTCTTCATTAGCGCAAGGTCACTTGGGGCAGGCAGCGTAACTACATGACACTCACCAGTACGCAATTTTTGGGTCCGTACAGACGCATCCGGAGTGATTACAAATACCAACTTATCCAGAGGAGACGCACCGAGAAAATACGATTCGTTATTACGCTCCTTGGGTGTTTCATGCATGCAAGGCGTAGGTTTGAAAAGGCTTGGGTAGCAGGAGAAAAAAATCCGAAGAATCTATTTGCTGGAGCGTAAATTTAAGAAGCTCTCCGGTGACGATCGGTATACTGCAAGGCTTCGTTATACTAGGCCACTTTTGGATGAGCTTAATGCTTGGTCGAAAGAAAATTTGCGTAAAATGCCGAAGAAAAGTCTTAC
>JAAHTH010000131.1_pt1 | contig 69755 bp, 62 predicted proteins | sample 6116091 | NCBI WGS metagenome assembly JAAHTH01 (sample SAMN13939990, study PRJNA603662) | sponge metagenome | isolation source: marine sponge | host: Mycale hentscheli | place: New Zealand | collected 2006 | reverse complement strand
CGGTCTAACTACCAAGCGATTTTGACAGTCACAGCGCGTCATTTTAAACCCTTAATTTGACCATTAGGCGGCCTTAGAAATGGCCATTTTCCCCTTTAATGACACTTTCTCAACTTAGCAGCTTGGTAATGGCTCTCCTCAAGTTTTCAAAGCCCTTTTGAGCAAGAGTCCTGATGTCAATGCCATAGATTCTAATGGCGACACCGCTTTATTGAACAAAAAATTCGTGATAAGTTTAATTATCACTAATATAGAGAAGGGGAAAAGGGCAGTGAGGCGTCTTTATTTATTTCTGAGCTATTTACTGGTTTGTTATATTCGACAAGTTCGCAAGTTTCAGGGCACGTATGAGGAGCTTGACGAGCACAACCACAGGCCCGTGTCATCCAAAGTCGTGCCAAAATGCACACGAAAAGAGGTTTCCGAGAGTCCTTTAAATTTACTCCTCTCCCTAGAAAAAAGTGGGGCAACAAATACTTCCCAAAAAAACGACACGGACTTAGGTCCTACCTCCCCCAGCGAACACCTGGCACCCAAAGAAGACTGGCTGCGCGGCGAGCTCTTTCAAGAGATGGGTCGATTTGTTCGCACGCAAAGATCGGCCCACACTCGGCGTGCCTATAATACAGACCTCAAACAATTTATTTCCTGGCTGCGCACCGAACGCTACTCACCAGGTATAGATGCACTTCTGGAGTACCGCGACTGGCTCGTCCGACCAAAAAATGAGCTAGGAGCCGGGCTATCTAGGAGTTCCGCAAATCGAAAGTTTGCCACCGTTCGCTCTTTTCTGTCGTGGCTGCAGGGGAGGGGCTTTATGAAAGAAAATCCAGCCATCTGGATAAAAAATTTTCGCGCAAAGACGGAGTCTCCAACACAAGGGTTCTCGGACGCTCAAGTAGCCCGTACTCTGGATATGGCCTCACGTTTTACACGATCCGGACTGCAGCATTCAGTCATTCTGCATATCCTCTTTTATATGGGTTTAAGACGATCTGAAATTGTAGCAATTCGTTGTTCGCATTTTGGACAGCAAAGAGTGGAAGAGGATGTAGTGACAACGCTAAGAGTGCAGGGCAAAGGAGATAAAGAAAGAGTCCTGCCCGTGCCGGAAAAAGCTCTCGAAGTATTAGAGCTCTATATGGAGCGAAACAACCTTGCTATTGGCATGGATCGATATCTTTTCCGTGCAGTAAAGTGCAATGTTCCTAGCTCCGTTTTTCAAAAGGTGAGGAACAGCAAGATTGAAGACAGCCCGTTAAATACAAATACGATTGCCTATATCGTAAAGAAGTATGCGAAAAAGGCTGGTATTGACGCGCAGGTTAGTCCGCACTCCTGTCGCGCGACTTGTATTTCAAATGCCCTTGACCAAGGTGCTACTCATCGGTCTGTTCAACAAATGGCTGGTTGGTCTTCACCACTGATGATTGAGCGCTATGATAAACGCCATACTAGTCTGAAGGATTCAGCCGTTCATATTGTACGCTATCCCTAACTTGAGAAAGTGTCATTACAAGGGGAAACTGTCGAACTTAGCCATAATTTTTTCATGCATTTTTTGGAGTGACTCTTTGCTAACTTCTTTTGCGCGTGAAAAATCGAGGTCGGAGATCTCCACAAGCGGAATCAAATGATAATGGAAATGAGGTACTTCAAAACCCACAATTGCAGTGCCGATACGAGAACACCCGCTGGCAGCCTCGATAGCTGGAGAAATTTTTTTAGCTGTTTGAAAAACGGCTGAATAATAGGGGTCTGGAACGTCCACGAAATAGTCCACTTCGATTTTTGGAATAATTAATGTGTGGCCAGGATTGACCGGACGAATGTCTAGAAATGCAAATGTATGTTCATCTTCGTAGATCTTAAAGGAAGAGATTTTGCCTTCAATAACTTTAGAGAACAGGGTCGACATATTTACTTTTTTTCAGAACTGTTGCTAACTAGCTTATCTAGATTAGCAAATGGGTTGAAGGTTGTTACGTCAGTCTTCGTCTTAAATTTCGATCGTTGACTTTTGTTGCGTCTCTCTGACACGTAAACGGAATCATTCATTTTCATTACAGCGCCAGTCTTCGGATCTCGTTGCGGCAGCTGTTTTTTAGCTGGCGCATTCTTATCCTTCCCCCCCTTGCGGGGTTTGCCACTATTTGCATTTGCTTCATTGTTGGGACGTCCACGAAACTCTTGTTGCCCACCCTCTGGAGCACTCTCACCTGGAGCACGTCTGGGACCACGAGGTTTTCTAGGCCCCTCCATCCTTCCAGAAGGACGGCGTGGTCGAGCGCGTTTCTTGCGTTCTTCTGGGCTGCGGAAAGATAGGGATAATTGCTCTTTCTTCTTTTCTACAGCAGAGGTCCAAACTTTAACTTGGTCACCGATAGCAAGCGAGCAATATAGTTCAGCAGAGTCTGTAAATTCCGAAATATGAACTAGTCCATCTTGGTCTAGGCCAATGTCAATGAACATACCAAAATTAGTAATATTGGTAATAACGCCACTTACTTCCTTATTCACCTCGATGGCATCGAAATGAGAGAATTCATTTTGATATTCGAGGGGCTTGAATTCACCTCGGGGCGCCGACTCCGCATCCTCAAATGTTAAAAACGGTTTAGCCAAATTCAATCTAGAAATATTAAATTCTGGCACAGCTAGCATGTCTTCAAGTTTCTCAAACTTGCCTTTGTTTTCTCTGAATTTTATAACTGCCTTTGCAATCGCATGATCAAAACCAGGCAGATAGGACAGGAGAGAACGTGAAGCTGAATTTGCATTTACCCCAACTGCGCAAACGGCGGACTGAATTGTTCGATGTAGCTCCTTACCAAGGCGGTTCGCATTGATGTCATACTGGAAAGCACCCGTGGCTAAGAACTTTGGGTCCACCTTAATCATTTCGCGCAACGGGTCTTGAAGGAGACGGCCCACAAAAATTGCTCGACGAACGGAAGGGTCTAGCTCTGGCAACTCTTCCTTCGCTACGGAGCTTGTTGAATAGATTGTTGTTGCTTGCTCATAAACCATAACAACTGGAGAGTTTAAATTCTTTTCATTAAGAAGCTTTTCAATTTCACGGCGAACTACTTTGCCTTTAGGTCCATGGACTATCGCAATGGCTTCTACATTGACCTTTTCCAGACTAGTGACAAACTCTATTCGGAATTTCTCCCAATCGGACTCGTTATTAATCGGAAAATTAGAGTGAGCAAGCATTTCTCCGGTGTCGGAAACTAAAGCTACTGAAGAGGTTTTTTTTTCCAAACCGGGATCAATTCCAATAACAGTCTTAGCGCCGAAAGGAGCAGTCATCAGGCGCTTGCGCAGCCCCTTAGTCAGATAATCGAGAATGGAGCGTTCTGAAAAGTCCTTAAGCATTTTATGCGCTTCGTGTTCGATTGCCGTATAAACTTGACTGTTCAGAGCAAGTCGAGCTGACTTGGTAAGGATTTCTTTTAGCGGACTCAACTCATTTGGACAGGCAAATTTCTCAAATTTATCTGCAATGATTCCTTCGTCGGCGCGATCAAAAGCAAGAACCAGCTCGTTGGCTGCAGCACCCTTACGAATTGTAAGATATCGCTGAGCTCCGCTCATTTTTTTCAGGGAGCCAATGGGTTCTTTATAGTTAAAGAATCGTTGGTACTTTGATCTATCTTTAGCCTTCGGCCCCTTGGTGCATTTTAGCTTACTCTTTCGCATGATTGACTGCCGTACAATCGCACGAAGCTCTGCAGTCTCTGCAATTTTTTCGGCAATAATATTTTGTACTCCAGTCTTTACTGAGTCGATATCAGTATAACTAGTGTCTTCCTTTACAAAATCTTTCGCTTTATCTTCAAACTTCGTTGAATCTAGGGTTTCAGACTTTCCTTGCTCCCAAACCCAATCAGCCAGCGGCGCTAGGCCGACTTCCTTCGCAGCTGTTGCAATAGTTCGGCCTTTTAATTTAAATGGTAGATAAATGTCATCAAGGATATTCAAGTTATGGGAGCTGTTGATCTTAGCCTTCAATTCTGGACTTAACTTACCCTGAGCTTCGATCTCACGGATTAAATGCTCCTTTTGGCGCTCGACTTGATCGGCGATTTCTTTCTCGTCAATAGCCAGGTACACATTACTTTCTTTTAAGCCCGCAACGTCGGAAGCTTTTTCTTTGAAAATAGTTGGAACGGGCATGCCTTCTGCCGCATAAGCTAGTGCCTTATTTACAGCCTCGATTGGTAAGCTAGGATTTCGGCGTGAGAATTGCACTTCGAACGGACTACGTTTCACTCGTCCAACACCAGCACCCTCTGTCTTTTCCTTATCCATCATAACTGCTTTTAATCACGAAACTAGTAGAAATTCTACCGGAAATTCTAGGAGATGGCGAGCCAGGCACACAAGATTTTCTTAGAGTGTATTGTAGGAATCCTGCTCAATTTGACTACGAAGAATTACAGCGGTCCCACTTGCAATCAGATGAATTTGATCGGCCTCTGGATCAATGGCGCTCGCTTCCGGGAACCCGCTAATTTGAATGCCGATAACTGCGTTCGCTCCCCGGCGCATCGCCTCTCTTTGGATACGTTTTAAGAGCTTTTCAAAGACATTATCCATTTCGGCCCTAGGTAGGTGGGGCTCCTTTCCTTGCTCTGAGTTAGGTTGTAAGTGGTCAATTTTCTGAGAAAGCCGAATTTCCTGCTCATCACTACGAAAGAAAGTGCGGGCAACTGAAGAATGTGCAGAAAGAATTCCTTTCTCCTCAAGAACTTCATGGCCAGAAATTTGATCTAACGTAGAAAGTAAGACTTCTTTTGAGTTTTTTGGAAGTTCAACTGCCTGGGCACCGGTACTTTCCACTTCATTTTCTTTTTGGTGAAAAAACGATGCAGTTGGGTGTTCTGGAAAATCTGATGGTCCACCAAATACAGGTAAATCTAAGCGGCACTCCACATTAAATTGCTGTAATTCCTGCATCAACACTGTCGCTTGGTATTCGCGTAAATGAGAAAATCTGTACCCGCCTAAATCATCGAGTCTCTTCTTAAGAATCTTTAAATCGGAGGCTAGGCTTTCACGTTCTGCCACACGAAGTATGCGTAACTTTATGCTGTCGCTACTGACGTTACGAATTGAGATCTGAAAAAAAGATGCTTGTGGGTCCTCAGTGGTGCTAGTATTTTTCTCCCTTCTCTCGTCTTCTAGCATTGTGTCCGAAGCCAAAACTGCTGTCTCCAATATTCCATCGACGGCAGCAGCTTCTTCCGCCATAACTTTTTTCGCGGAGTCTAATTCTTCGGTCGTAGAAAAGGGCTGGAGAGTGGTTTTTGATTCTAATGCGTCATGTAAGATTGTCGTAGGCAGGTTCTCTGCGTAAGCGTTTACGGAGGCGTCCAGAAGTGTTTGTGTTATTTTTGTATCCGTATCCGGGATAGAGGGTGGTGGAAGAGGGGAGAGGCTTGAGGCATCGGCTGTGGCTGGGTTGTTTTCTTCTTCCTCTTCTAGCACCTGCTCGCTAGGGGTCTGAGCTTCGCCAGTAATTGGATCGATAAAAAGATCGCCAAGAGTTTCTAGGTCATCATCGTTACCAGAGTTATCTACCATGACATTTTTTATACTTCTTGCCACTTCCGCATGGGCAAGGATCGTTTCTTCCTACTTTTGGACCATCATTACGTACAGGCTCTGCATGTACGCCCCCATCTGGTGACCCCATATGCATTGCCATATCAACATCTTTTTGTTTTTCCCGCTCGTAGCGCTCAATTTCCGCTTCTGCTTCTTCGTCTCGTAGTTGTACGTTAAAAATTTTTGCGATTGTTTCTTGTTTGATTTCCACCTGCATCGATTGAAAGAGATAAAAGGACTCTTTCTTATACTCGAGCAATGGATCCTTTTGCGCATATCCTCGTAAGCCAATACCTTCGCGCAAGTGATCCATTTGGAGTAGGTGCTCTTTCCAGCGATGGTCAATAGTAGAGAGTGTAAACATCAGCTCAACTTCATCCATAAACTCGCCAAGTTCAGCAATTTTATCGTTGTAGTGACCCATAAATTTCGTATGCAGTAACTTCTGCAAACCGTCGACTGAAATTTCTGTAATTTCTTCTGGCCTAACATCCACAGGCTTTAAAAAAATACTCAGAATAGTCTGGTGGAGTCCGTGAAGGTCCCAGTCTGAAATTGGAGCGCGTGGCTGAGCATAGTCTTCAGCGAGTCCACTCGTAATATCTTCAATATAGCTTTCTAGAATTGGACGAACTTCTTTATCTGCAAGAATTTTTCTACGAAGGCTATAGATAACCTTCCGCTGCATGTTCATTACATCATCGTATTGGAGCACATGCTTCCGGATATCGTAGTTACGGCCTTCCACCTTCTTTTGGGCATTCTCGATGGCACGGGATAGCCAAGGGTGTTCAATTGGTTCGTCATCAAGGTTGTTGCCCATCAAAGATTTAATTCGTTCACCACCAAAGTTGCGGAATAGTTCATCGTCCAAGGATAGGAAGAATCTTGATTCACCTGGATCACCTTGGCGACCGGATCGACCACGGAGCTGATTATCAATACGACGAGATTCATGCCGTTCCGTACCAAGAATGAAGAGTCCACCTGATTTTAATACTTCTTCTTTCTCTTCCTCACATTGAGTGGTAACCCGCTTCAGAGCATCGTCATATTCCGGCGTTCCCTCTTCGAATTCATCTCGCGCCAGCGCTCCTGGATCGCCGCCGAGCTTAATATCCGTACCACGACCAGCCATATTGGTAGCGATGGTGATTGCACTCTTTCGACCAGCTTGGGAAACAATCATTGCTTCTCGAGCGTGCTGTTTTGCATTCAAAACATTGTGCTTAATCTGGGCACTTTTCAGCTCACGGCTGAGCAACTCTGAGCTCTCAATAGAGCTTGTACCGACTAGGACTGGCTGCTGTCGTTCGTAACATTTGTGAATCTGCTCAATGATTGCTTTATATTTTGATGGAACATCACTATAGATCAAATCATTTTGGTCCATACGCTGGACTGGTCGATGCGTAGGGATAACCATTACATCTAGTTTATAAATGTTTTTAAATTCCGTCGCCTCAGTATCCGCTGTACCGGTCATACCCGCAAGCTTGTTATACATTCGGAAATAGTTTTGGTATGTGATGGAGGCAAGTGTTTGGTTTTCATTTTCAATATGAACGCTTTCTTTTGCTTCAATTGCTTGGTGCAAACCGTCGGACCAGCGTCGCCCCTCCATCGCTCGGCCAGTAAACTCATCAACGATAACAATCTTGCCATCTTGGACAAGATAGTCCACATCTCGTTTCATAATGGCATGGGCCTTTACCGCTTGCTGAATGTGGTGAAGCGTATCAATATTCGTGGGGTCGTATAGATTGCCCACGTTTAAAAGCTCTTCAACTCTGGCAATGCCTTCGTCTGTTAAGGTGGCAGATTTCGTTTTTTCTTCAACTGTGAAATGTGTTTCTGCACTTAAGCTCGGAATAACCTTATTGATCGAAGTATATTTATCGGAAGAATCATCCGTCGGACCAGAAATAATCAACGGAGTCCGAGCTTCATCGATCAAAATCGAGTCGACCTCATCCACAATACAGTAATGGAGTTCACGTTGAGTGTAATCCTCGATACGGAACTTCATATTGTCTCTAAGGTAATCGAAGCCAAATTCGTTATTTGTACCGTAAGTGACATCGGAATTATAGGCATCTTGCCGTTGACGATCATCTTTTCCATGCAAGATTGTGCCGACACTAAGACCCATCCAACGATAGATGGTAGCCATCCACTCCGCATCCCGTGCAGCTAGGTAATCATTGACGGTTACAACATGAACGCCTTTGCCCGCTAAAGCATTTAAGTACGTCGGCAAAGTTGCCACCAATGTTTTCCCTTCACCGGTGCGCATTTCCGAGATCTTGCCCTCATGCAAGGTCATGCCACCGACCAACTGCACGTCGTAATGGCGTTGCCCTAAACGTCGCCAGGCGGCCTCACGACAAACAGCAAACGCTTCGGGTAAAATTTCGTCTAAACTCTGGCCGCGCTCAATGCGCTCACGAAATTCGCTAGTCTTTGCTTGGAGAGCGGAATCACTCAGGGGTTTAATGTCTTTTTCGAGGTCATTAATTCGCTGGACCATGGGCTGCATACGTGTCAGCTCACGGTCATTCTGCGTACCAAAAATTTTCTTTACTATGGACAGCATGGCAATCTCAAACTCAAGCTCAAACTCAAAATGTACATTTGCTTAATCATTTAGAATATAAAAATACGGATCGACGGGGATGCCATTTACACGAACCTCATAATGCACATGCGGACCTGTTGATCGCCCAGTGCTGCCGATAGCGGCAATTCTCATCCCACGCGTCACGCGTGTACCTTCTTTTACAAAAAATTTCGACACATGGCCATATTGTGTCTGTATTCCATAGCCGTGATCAATCGTCACTAGTTTTCCGTAGCCAGGACGGACACCCACGAAGGAAACCATTCCAGCAGCCGGAGCGATTATTTGTTTACCGTAGTGGTTTGCTATGTCTAGTCCTTCGTGCATCGTAGGTTGACCTGTATAGGGCGAAAGGCGCATACCAAAGCCGGAGGTATACCAGCCACGCGCCGGCTTCAACGTAGGCATGGAGCCTAGATAGTCCTTTTGATCCAGCAGTGTGGATCTGAGGTCCTGCACGTCGATTGCGACCGATTCAGCCATCCGTTGCATCTTCTGTAGGGACTGGTAGAGTTGAGTAAAATCGTTATCTAGGCGTTTGTCGAGTTGAAGCTCTCCTTCCGATTGCAAAAGCTCCGAAATTCGCTTGAAGCGGGCTTGTTTTCGTGTGCCCTCCTGAGAGAGTTTAGTTGCAGGGGCACTCATCTGAGCTGTAGAAGTTACAGAAGTCGTTACAGGAATGGCAGGAGGGGCTGATTGCACGGATTTCTTGCCTCCTAGATGCCTGGGCTCTGCGGAAACTCTTGCTAGATGAAATATTGGTTTGTCGAGGGCAGTTTCTGGTCCGCCAACGGAGTTTGACGGATGCCACAATAATTTCGTGTCGAAGCTCTCATGAATAGCCGCTTCCGCCGCCCCCGTTTGGATAGGGCTAAAGCCAAATTTAATTTCGCTCCCGTAGGTGAATTTGGACTCATCTCCGTGGTCGCAGTCCGGATGGTGTGTGTGAATTACAACTACGGTGCGTTCCTCCTCCGGCAGCATTGGTTTTCGAATTTGACGATGAATTGTAGTTCCTGGCGTTACCGAATGATCATCCATGGGCTTCCCAGGAAAGTTCTTTGTCGCCTTCTCTTTTAGGAATTCCGTATTCTCATCGCTCTGATTCGTAATGATGCGAAGCTTGGTAGCAAAAGTCTGAATCCGTTCCAGGCTTTCCTCGACGACATGGAGCTTGTTGGAGAAACCCTGAATCCGTTCTCTTAGCTCCCGGTTCTCCACTACAAGCTTACGGTTTTCCGCTAGTTGCTGCATAACTTTGACATAGTCATAAATCATGAAACAAAGAAAGAAACAGCTAAAGAACCCCAGAATCAGAGCTACATGCAAGTACACGGCAGGGATCAAAAGCTTCTTAATTTGATCTGTTTTTTCCGGGATAAATAGGATTGTAAAAAACTTATTCATCTCCCTAGAAACTTAGCAGTTTTCCGGGAGGCTTACAATAAGAGAGGCGTAGCGGCGGAGCCTTTTTGCCTAGCTTCTAACGTGTTGTATGAAGGCGGCTTACAGCGCTCGTGATAGGATGACTGTAATGTTGTCGTCGCCGCCATTTTCGTTTGCAGAATGGATCAAAGTCTCGACGGCAGACTGCAGGTCGTCACGATTAAAAGCATGCTCGTCAGTAATCTGGAGAATTTGGTCATTTTCCACCATACCGGAAAGGCCGTCAGAACAAGTTAAATAGAGGTCACCCGGCTCAATTTTTCGACGGTAGATGTCCACCAAAACGGAAGACTCAAATCCAACAGAACGAGTGATAACGTTTTTATCTTTATCTGTCTTCATTTGCTCCCGAGTGATCAAGCCTATCTTGAATTTTTCGTTTACCAAGGAATGATCCCGAGTTAGTTGCCAGATCATGTTTTTTCGGAGGAGATAGACCCTCGAGTCACCGACATGTCCAATTAACAGTTCGCCGTCATCAAACAGCAAAAGGTCTACAGTTGTACCCATACCGAGCAGCACTTCATTCTCTTTGCCGGCGTTGAAAACTACCATGTTTGCTCTGTGAATAGCTCCCATAGCCAAATCATTGGCATTTAAAGATAGCCCAGAGTTGCGGTCTTCATGAATCGATTCAGCAATGGTTTCTATGCAAACCCGGGAAGCGAACTCTCCACCGGCGTGGCCGCCCATTCCATCGGCAACTACCAGGACGTCATGCTCATGATCAATACGAAAAGAATCCTGGTTTACTTTCCGTTTGCGCCCTACGTCGGTGTTGCCCACCGACTCCAGTCGTGTTTGCCCCATTTGCTCTCACATTCTTGACGATTACACACAGTGTATCAAGGTAAGTGTTTATAACAAAATGGATTCTTTAATTTACTGCATAGAGCCAAAAAGCGTGTGCAGGGAATGCAATACTTTGACAGTGCTCGGGTTTCGACGGAGAATTAGAGCTAGGATTAGAATTTGTGGAGGGAGCAGAATGGCTACCGGTGGAAAGAATTCCGACATTATCTCAATGATTACGAAACTGCACCGTGTGGAGGACTATAAAAATCTGCATTGGGAAGGTCATTTTTCGGATTACCTAGATCTCGTTAAAAAAAACCCAGGCATAACACGAAATGCATTCCAGCGAATGTATGACATGATTATGAGTTTCGGTACTCGGACCTATACTGAATATAAAAAAGAAGTTACGCATTATAATTTCTTCGACGATCCAATTGATAACGGTAAGGATGCGGTCTTTGGCCTCGACGTACAGCTAATGAAGCTAGCGAATTTTTTACGTTCGGCAGCTCTGGGTTACGGAACGGAAAAACGAGTGCTTCTTCTTCACGGTCCAGTTGGTTCCGCTAAGTCGACCATTGCCCGCTTACTAAAGAAAGGGGTTGAGCAGTATTCCTATAAAGACGAAGGCGCTTTATATACTTTTGAGTGGTTTGATGAAGGAAACACGGAAATTCTGGGTAGTACTTATCGTCTAGAATCTCCGATGAACGAAGAACCATTACTCTTAATTCCAACGGAACTGCGAGGGCAAGTTGAAGAGGAGTTGAATCGTGGCAATAAGTCCTCTTACAAGATTAAGATCGCTGGCGAACTCTCTCCTCCATGCCGATTCGTATATCAAAAATTGATGGATCGATATAACGGAGACTGGGAAAAAATTGTTAAACATGTTCGCGTAAATCGTTTTGTGCTTTCTGAAAAAGATCGAGTAGGTATTGGTACGTTCCAGCCGAAGGATGAAAAGAACCAAGATTCAACTGAACTCACTGGTGACATCAATTACCGAAAAATCGCCGAGTATGGATCGGATTCGGATCCAAGAGCGTTTAATTTCGATGGTGAATTCCAGGTTGCTAACCGCGGTATGATTGAATTCGTAGAGGTGTTGAAGTTAGATGTAGCCTTCCTTTACGATCTCCTGGGGGCTTCACAAGAGCATGTGGTAAAACCGAAGAAGTTTGCACAAACCTATATAGATGAAGTAATCATCGGTCATACGAACGAGCCAGAGTTCCGTAAACTACAGAATAATGAGTTTATGGAAGCGCTTCGTGACCGTACGGTGAAGATCGATGTGCCTTATATTACGAAGCTCCATGAAGAGATTAAAATCTACGAGAAAGATTTTGCGACAGATAAGATAAAGGGGCTGGCTATTGCTCCACACACGGTGAAAATGGCGGCGATGTGGGCAGTGCTCACACGTTTAGAACAGCCAAAGAAGGCTGATCTTGCCTTGTTACAAAAGCTAAAACTTTACGACGGGAAGAGCTTGAGTGGTTACACTGAAGATAATGTCAAAGAGCTACGTAAAGAAGCGCTTCGTGAAGGTCTAGACGGTATATCCGCGCGATATGTCCAAGATAAAATATCTAATGCATTGGTGAAGTACTCACATCTAGGCTGCATTAACCCATTCATGGTCTTTAATGAGCTTGAGGGCGGTCTACGAAATCATGCTTTGATTTCTTCGGAAGAAAAGCGACGGAATTATAAAGAGATGCTTTCTATCGTTCGACAGGAATATGAGGATATCATTAAGAACGAAGTCCAAAGAGCAATTTCAGCAGATGAATCGGCGATTTCTAATCTCTGTGCGAATTATATTGATAACGTGAAAGCGTATACACAGAAGGAAAAAGTTCGCAACCAGTATACTGGTCAAGTGGAAGAACCCGATGAACGCCTAATGCGATCAATTGAAGAGAAAATTGACATTCCTGAATCACGTAAAGATGATTTTCGTCGAGAGATTATGAACTATATCGGTGCTCTTGCGATTGAAGGTAAGAAGTTCGATTACAAAACGAATGAACGCCTTCATAAGGCACTTGAGCTAAAGCTGTTCGAAGACCAAAAGGATTCAATCAAGTTATCATCTTTGGTTTCCAACGTCATGGATAAGTCGATGCAAGAGAAGATCGATGTGGTCAAGGCTAGGCTAATTAAGGATTTTGGTTATGACGAAATTTCAGCGAGCGACGTATTGAATTATGTGGCATCGATTTACGCACGTGGCGATGCAAAGGAAAAAGACAATAAGTAAGTAGAGAATAAGTAAGTGACGAAAATTTCTATTCATAATTTATTACTTCTATTCTGCATGGGTGGAGTGGCAATTGCTGCGGAACGAGGGCTTCCAAAAGGAGAGGATTCCCCGTTTGTCGTGAGGCAAATTTATGAAGTGAAGTTTGGCGAGTTACATGTCACTCATCCGCTCAATCGGAAAGATCCGATTCGCCTAATTTTACAGACCGATACAGGGTTAACGTGCGAAATGACACAAGTAGAAGGTGGCAAACATTGTTTGGGCTTACTTTTAGATGCGCAGAACCTGTCTGCGCAGGCTTCTGGATGTTCCTATCAATTTCATAACCAAAGTCGTGGCTGTGACTTTGCTCTGAAGGCAGAAGAGTTGAAGCTTGAGAATCTTTTTCGCGCGCTTAGGACAACTCGTGCAAATCGATCTCAACGGAGGAATATCTAGTGATTTATTCCGTATCTCGTGACCACGCACGGTTTAAGAATATCGTTAAAGGACGAGTGAAGCGCGATCTGAAGAAGTATATTTCCAATGGGGATATGATCGTTAAAAAGGGTAAGGAAAAAGTTTCAATTCCAATGCCTCAGATCAATATTCCTCGTTTTAAATTTGGTGATGCCAAGAGTGGGGTTGCTCAGGGTGAAGGAGAGCCTGGTGATGAAGTAGGGCAAGGAGAGCCACAGTCCGGCAATGGTGAAGGTCAAGCAGGGAATCAAGAGGGGGAGCACTCCTTAGAGATCGAGCTTTCTTTGGATGAGTTGGCTGAAATTCTGGGGGAAGAGTTAGAGCTTCCTAATATTGAAGCCAAAGGCAAAGAAGTTTTAGAAAAGGAAAAGGATCGATACACAGGCATTGCGATGCAAGGGCCGAACTCTTTGATCAATTTTCGTCGTTCTTTTAAGGAAGCGCTAAAGCGACAAATTTCTTCAGGCACCTATAACCCAAAAGATCCAATCATTGCTCCTATTAAGCGAGATTTTCGCTATCGCTCTTGGAAGACGCACCAGGAGTATGAAGCCAATGCTGTGATAATCTATATGATGGATGTTTCTGGATCTATGGGTGACGAACAAAAAGAGATTGTACGTACGGAATCTTTCTGGATCGACACTTGGTTACGCTCTCAGTATAAGGGGCTAGATACTCGCTATGTAATTCACGATACAGTAGCTCGAGAGGTGGATGAACAAACTTTCTATTCTACGCGCGAAAGCGGTGGGACGTTAATTTCTTCGGCGTATCGTTCTGCCCAGCAGATTATTGAACAAAACTATTCACCAGAACAGTGGAATATATATTTATTCCATTTTTCAGATGGAGATAACTGGTCTGGCGAAGATACTAAGCTTTGTTTTGAAATTATGAAGCAGCAACTATTTCCGAACATAAATCTCTTTTGTTACGGACAGGTTGAGTCGCGCTATGGTTCAGGGCAGTTTATGAAAGATTTAGAGGAGCATTTCAAAAATGAAGAAGAATTCCTTATTATATCCAAAATTGAAAATAAAGATGGGATTATGGATTCTATCAAGACGTTCTTAGGTAAAGGCAAGTGATTTTAGAAACAGATCTGTCGCAGGATTTAGCCGAATTACAGATTGAGATCGAAGGCTACGCTAAGGAGTATGGACTCGAGTTTTTTTCACAAATTTTCGAAGTCTTAGACTATGACTCTTTAAATGCAGTGGCTGCTGGTGGAGGATTCCCAAAACGCTATCCACATTGGCGCGTTGGTATGAGCTATGACCAGCTTTCTAAGGGCTATTCTTGGGGAGTGCAGAAAATTTACGAACTTGTAATCAATACAGACCCTTGTTACGCGTACTTAATGAAGAGTAATGCCTATATTGATCAAAAATTAGTTATGGCCCATGTCTATGGTCACAATGATTTTTTTAAAAATAATTACTGTTTCTCTAAGACGAATCGAAAAATGTTAGACCAGATGGCCAATCATGCATCTCGCATCCGCCATTATATGGATCGTTTTGATGAAGACACGGTTGAAGAGTTTGTTGACTGTTGTCTTTCCATTGAGGATTTAATTGATCCCTATTCGCCGTTTATTGCGACGAAGGAAGATGATGAAGAAGTGGATGAGTTTGCGGATTCAAACTTTTCGCCGAAAAATCCTCCTCGCTTAAAGGTGCCTCGTCAATACTTGGATCAATATATGAATCCGAAAGAGTACTTGGATAAACAAAAACAAAAAGTAAAGGAAGCGCAATCTCGTTCAAATCGATTTCCAGAAAATCCAGGACGTGATGTAATGCGCTTTATCTTAGAGAACGCTCCGCTTGAAACCTGGCAAGCAGACGTACTTTCCATGGTGCGGGAAGAAGCCTACTATTTTGCACCTCAACGAGTAACCAAAATTATGAATGAAGGTTGGGCTTCCTATTGGCACTCAAAAATTCTGACAGAAAAAGCACTGAACCCTTCAGAAATTGTTGAATTTGCAGATCGGCATGCAGGTGTAATGGTAGTGCAGCCTGGACAACTCAATCCGTATAAACTGGGCATTGAGTTGTTCCGTCATATTGAAGACGCTTGGAATAAAGGACGTTTTGGTAAAGAGTATGAAGAGTGCCAAGATATGGTGGGAAAGCGTGCTTGGGATAAAAAACTGAATAAGGGTCGTGAAAAAATTTTCGAAGTTCGGAAGTTTCATAATGATGTGACATTTATTGATGAATTTTTCACAGAAGACTTCTGTGAAGACCAACGCTATTACACCTACGCTTTAAACCCACGAACGAATAAATATGAGATTAAAACTCGAGATTGGCGTGAGGTCAAGGAAGAGGTTCTTACCTCAATTACTAATGGTGGCAATCCGGTGATTGAAGTGCTAGATGGAAACTTTCATAACCGTGGAGAGCTTTTACTGCAACACCGTTATCAAGGACGTGAATTGGATCTACAGTATGCGCGGTTCACTTTGGCGAACCTGTCTCGCCTTTGGGGTAGGCCTGCTAATGTTGCAACGATTGTAGAAGGAGAGAAGAAAGTTTATTGCTATAAGAACGGCGACTTTTATGAAGAAAAGACCGGTGAAAAGGCTGATAAGCAGACGCAAAAGCCGGAAAGCAAAGGAAGGTCCAAGTAAGCAAACTTACAAGCGGGCCTCCCAAGAGGCTAGTAGGTCAGGGTCTAGGCGTGGGAGCAGGACTTTCGGTGGGGAATGAAGCTTAAAGCCAGATTTTTCGAAGGCAGGCAGGTAAGTCTGGATTCCATTTTGATAAATTTTTCGAAATTCTTTTTTCTCACAATGTCCTTCCTTATTGAAAAGCGCAGAAAAGTTCTGCTTCATTTTTGCTGACACAGAAGGAACAAATGGCTCTAACGCAACTGTCAGAGCCAAGACAAAAATGGTAGCACCGGCTAAGGAAGCTTCTGCTTTTGCTGAGTCCTCTTTACATTGTTTCCAAGGGGCCTGCTCCTGAAAATATTCATTTGCCAATTGTCCCAAATTAAGGAGTTCGCTTTGCGCCCTAACAATCAATTTTCTATCCAATAGTTCTTTCACTGACTTTAGCTTTTCATCAATCTTCTGAGCTTCTCCTGACTGATAAAATTGAGTAAAAGCCGATCCAGGTAATCCATCCGGCCAATTTTTATAGATGAAGCTCATCGAGCGGTGCACAAAATTGCCAATTTTATTGCCAAATTCTGCATAGTTCAATGCAAAATTACCCCAAGAAAAGTTAGTGTCGCCCGATTCAGGGATAATGGACGTTAAATAAAAGCGTAAAGAATCCACGCCAAATATATCCAATGCTTCTTTCGCATCGATATACCAACCAGACGACTTAGAGAACTGTTTCCCAGCTAAGGTTAAAAACTCATTGGCTGGTACGTCGTCTACAAACTTCATATATCCGGAGCCTATCCCCATCATTGGAAAAATCATCGAATGAAAAACGATATTATCTTTACCAATAAAGTGAAGAAGTTCTACATCGTTTGCCTGCCACCAGTCCTTACGATAATCCTCATCTATATTCGCTCCCTTGAAGTATTGCTTTAGATTAGAGACATAACCAATAGGAGCATCGAACCAAACATAGATCCGTTTATTGGCGGGCTGATCTGGTAGGGGAACCTCAATTCCCCAATCAAGATCACGTGTAATGCATCGATCTTCTAGACCCTGTTTCAACATTCCGTTTACATAGCCAGTGACTAATTTGCGCCACTGTTTCTCTACAGATTTTTGTTTAAAAGTCTCAGTGTATTCTGCTTCGAGTTTGGTCATTCGTAAAAAAAAGTTCTTTGCTTCACGAACTTCAATATTGGTTGAACCTGAAACTTTTGATCTCGGATTTTTTAGTTTGATCGGATCAATCCACTCACCGCAACTTGGGCATTCATCTCCACGGGCATTTTCAAAGCCGCACACGTAGCAGGTGCCCTCAACATATCGGTCTGCGAGGAAGCGATCATCATCGATGCAAAACAATTGCTTTTCCGTTTTTTCAATGATCAGACCTGCATCGAATAAAGTTTTAAACCAGTCCTTTGTTTCTTCTGCATGATATTTAGCTGAAGTGCGGCCAAAGAAATCAAAATGCACCTCCAGTTGTCGAAACAGCTCTGCATGGTCTTTGTGCCAATGGTCCACATATTCCTGGTAACTCTGTCCAGCCATTTCCGCGTTTAGCATGATCGCAACTCCATGCTCGTCCGAACCACAGATGAATCGCACTAAGTTTCCATTATTTCGTTGGTGACGGACAAAAATATCAGCCGGCAGGTAGGCTCCGGCCAGATGACCAAAGTGCAAAGGTCCGTTAGCGTAGGGAAGAGCAGAGGTAACTAGAAATTTTCTCATGCTCTACTATTAGCAGGTAAATTTATCAGAATTAAGGAATAATATGCCTATAGATTCGTCGACATTCTCATGTGACGTCGGATAATATATATTATGTAAATATTTTTGAGGCCTTGTTATGATGCAATCTGTTTTTGACTTCTTTCTGGGATTTAGTGACTGGAAGGCCTATGCTGCTGTTTTCATTGCCTTGATGGCTTGCGGCCTTGGGTTGCCGTTGCCGGAGGACATTACCCTTTTTGGTGCAGGAGTTCTATCCTACTACGGGAAAGCTGATGTACATTGGATGGTTGCTCTTTCTATGTTTGCTGTACTTCTCGGCGATTCCTTCATCTTTTACATCGGCAGTCGCTGGGGCTCTAAGCTGAGAATGCGTTCTCCTTTTAATCGTATTCTAAGTGAAGAGCGGTATCAGGCGGCTAAGGCTCGTTTTCGCGTTAAAGGAAATCGAGTGATATTTGCTGGACGCTTCATGCCTGGTTTGCGAGCCCCAATATTCTTTACGGCTGGAACCTTACATCTACCTTACCGTGTATTTTTATTTTATGATGGCTTTGCTGCACTGATTTCAGTTCCTGCCATCATCTATTCGATTTGGTATTTTGGGGAATACATGGACCGCGTAATCCGTATCATTAAGAATATTGAGTATGGAATTGTTGGCTTGATCCTGCTTGTTGGGCTGGTAGTAGTCGTCAAATACTATAAGAAGAAAAGACATCACCCCGATAAACGGCTATAATGGAAGTTAGGGGAAGCTGCCATTATAGTAGCTTATCGATAAAAAAGTGCAGCGCATATTCTATGACTCGTACGAAGGATTATTCGCAAGAGAGTACAGAGACAGTAGCCTTCCCCAACCCTCGGCATTTTCCAGGGATTGATGGCATTGTTTACGTTGGTGGTAACCTTGCTGTATCCACACTTAAGCAAGCTTATGCTACAGGGATTTTTCCGTGGCCTGTAGAAGGCTATCCACTGCTTTGGCACTGCCCGGACGCGCGGGGCATTCTTGAATTTAAGGATCTGCGTATTCCGAAAAGCTTGCAGCGCTTTCGTCGACAAGCAAATTACTGTGTGAGGTTTAATACTTGTTTTAAAGATGTGATTGAGGCTTGCGCCAAACAAAAGCGTAGCGGCCAGGACAGCACTTGGATTTTGCCTAATTTTATTCCCGCCTACGAAAAGTTCCACAATGCCGGCTATGCTCACTCCATTGAAGTATGGGATGAAGACAATAACTTACTAGGCGGACTTTATGGGGTTTATATCAATGGGGTATTCTCCGGGGAATCTATGTTCCACCGTGCTTCAAACGCTTCAAAGATCGCGCTTATTTCTTTAATTGAATGCCTACAGGAAAAAGGGATTGAGTGGATGGATATTCAAATGGTCACTCCACTACTCGAGCGTCTGGGTGGGCGCTACGTATCTCGTCTAGACTTCCTAGACCTTCTGGAAAAAGAAAAAAAGGCGGGCGCCTCCCACAAACTTAAGTTTCCTTAAGTGGTGTCCGAGTATATTTAGTGCACCTGAAACTGATAGACACGCCCATAGTGAGAGACGAGGTAGAAGGCTTTCTCTTTGTTGTCTACTGCGATCGACCCGTAAGCTCCAGACGATGACCCTAAACTTATGCGTTGCTTTAGCGATCCGTTGGAAGCATCGAGGATGTATAGGAAATTATCGGAGCTTGCTGCGACTAGAAGTCCGGCTGTCGTTCCTTTAGCAGCCAAGCTAGGGAAATAGGCAAGTCCAGTGGGAACACCTCGGTCTACCGTGTAGGACCAGATACGTTTTCCGCTTTTCTCACTGATTGCGTATATGGTGCCGTCCGAACTTGGCAAGAAGAGGCTACCCTTCTCTCCCCCGGGTATCACAGGCTTAGCCGACCCTTTAGGGAAGGTCCAAATAGGCAAACCATTACGCTTTATATAGCGAAGGCGTCCGTCATAGGTGGATACAAAAACTCCTGAGCGCCAAGGAACTGGGGGTGCATCGATATCTGTGAACTTCAAATTATCGCGAAATTGCTTCTCTCTCAGAACTGATCCATCATTTGGTTCGAGCACCGCAAGGGAGCCATCGGCAAAACCCACCCAAAATTTTCCAGCAATAACGGTCGCATTGCCGCCGCCTTTGATCGTAGTGCCTGTGGCTGAAGATCTGCGATAGGTCCACAGAATTTTGCCAGTACTCGCATCTAGGGAGTGTAAGGCGTGGTCCACAGTACCGATTAGAATTCTACCTGCCAGAAATACAGGTTTACCGACTACAGGAAAGCGTAAATTCTGAGTCCAGAGCACCTTACCGCCTCCCAGAGGATAGGCGTGAGCAAAGCCCTCATTTGTGCCAACCACAATTTTTTTATTCAAAATTGCAATATCGGATGTGATTCCACCAGGGACTTTCCTTCGCCAAACCAGGTTGCCACTATGTTTATTGAAGACCTGAATGCCAAAGCGCCCCGTGCCTACGTATAAAAGATCACCCTGAAGAATGGCAGAAGAGAAGTTAATGGGAGGAGAGCTGATTTCCATATCCGCCATTTCATCACTGGACTCAATGAAGGCCCAGCCCCGCTGAACCGAGTCCAGCTGTAGCTCCTCGCGCTCCGGTTTGAAGCTCACACCACTACAGGCGCTAACGGTGATGGAGAAAAGGATACCCCCCACTAGTCCAACTCCAGAATAGCTACGCTTTAGGTTTTGCAAAAAAATCTCCTCTTTGGATGGACTAGGATCAGAGTTGCGCTTTAGTTCTTCTGCCGCTTCTTTAGTTTTTGCAAGTAAACGGAGGCTGAATTGGCGTAGTACGCTTTGTCCGAAAACTCGTCCTGGAGCTTCTGGTAAAGGTCGATAGCAGCTGTATTATTTCCTGCCTGCTCGTTGCAACGAGCCTGAGCCATCAAAACTTCTGGCTTTAAAAACTCTGCACTAGGCTCTGCCAGTACTGCCGCATAGGATGGAATAGCTTCCACACACTTTTGCGCAATTTCTTGTGCGGTTGCTTTGTTGTAGCGAGCGAGCACTCGGGCAAAAGGCTCCGTAGCTGCATCTACAGCTTGGCCATAGGCTGAAATACCAGCATCGTAATCCTTATTATCCATGTGCAAATCGCCAATTTCGAGTAGGGCTTCATAGGCTGCTCGTGTGCCGCTGTGTGAGTCTGCAACCTTTGTAAGCGCTGCAACTTTTCCAGCCAAGTCTATGTTCTTATTAGCTTCAATCTCCTGGCGAGCTTCGTATAGCGCCGTTACAGCAGAAGCTTCCTTTCGATTTTTGAGCTCCACGGCACCTGCTGCTAAAGCAAGTACAATCACTAGGCCGCCGACAGCCACGGAAATGGAGCGAATGTTACTTATGATTAATTCATGCAGATCTGCCCAATTCATGCTCTCTATATACCGTGAATTCATGAAAAACGCATTCAGGAATTTGAGCAAATTCGCCTTTATTGTCTGTGTGTTTGCGCTCTTTGTTATAGCCCAATTTGACGCAATCTACGCAATGGGAGATACTCCCTCAATAGGAGTAAACGTGTAGGGAGGGATGTTCGTATTGAGAGTTCTGCTGCTGCTATCTATTCTCTGGGCTTCTCCTCTGCTGTCGCAACTGGCACTCGCCCAGGGGGAAGCTCAAGAGACGCAATATCACAATCCATTTGCGGACTATGTGCCTTTTGAGGATGAGTACGATGTCGATGAAAATGAGCGCTTTATGTATTTTGGGCGTTTCTTTGCCGTTGGCCTTGGAGCGGGGACACAAACCTTCGGCGGCAATATTGGAAAGCTCTATAATACTGCGCTCCCGACGTTTCACTTCAATTTGCTTTATTTCTTTGATTTTCGCTTCGCTGGGCAATTACATTTTTCTTCAGCTAGCCATTCCTTTTCAGCTGCTCCGAATGGATATGTTGAAGCTTCTCTCTTAAAGCTTGGGATTGATTTAAAATATTACGTTGATACAAAAAATTTATCCGCACCTCTCACCGCATCGAATCCATATATCATCGCCGGAGTCGCAAACACTTTCCGTTCCCAAATTTTTCACCACTTCGGCAATACGGACAAGGATACGGCTCTAACTTTGGGCGCAGGTGTTGGATTTGAGTTTGCTCTAAAGCCAAGAAAAATTTCACTCGGAACCGAATTTCGAGTTGAGCAAGTATTCTTTCAGGATCGCTTTAGCCAAGAGTACTTAGTTAGTGGAATTGAGGACACAACCGGTGCTCTTTTCTCCTTTACAACGAATATTCTGTTCTTCTTTTAGGTAAGCGCGCTAACTACACCATCTTCCCAGACCAAAGAATTTTAAGTAGACTCCGCCGCCTTATGAAGCGAAAGGTTTAGTAGACTATGGAAAATCAAATAAATTGACCTTAATTAAATAAATTGACTTTTTTAATATAGAAATGATAGCTTGCCCCCGCTCCATTTGATGAGAGCGTTAACAGAAAGACAAGAGAGGAACATAGGGGTGAAACACTCATCTTTAGTAGTTTTGGCGTTAGTATTATTAGCTACGTCGGCCAGAGCGGATCAAGCTGCCGGAGGTCAGACGGCTCAAGGTGTTCAGAGCGCAGAGATTCGTGTGCTTACCGCCCAACTTCGTGCTGAAAGACTAAAAGAAGAGTTAGTTGCTGCACAGGCAGAGTTGGAAGCCCAACGTGAGCTAGTCAAGCGCTTGCAGGCTAAAGCTGACGAGCAAGTTATTAATAACTCTGATATCAACTCTGATACGAAACACGAGCACGGCCATGGCGATAACCATGATCATCACCACCATGACCACTATGAATTTGCAGAGCTACTTGGAACACTAGTTCCTTATGTGGAATGCGAAGCGGAGTTTATTAAGGAGTCCAAGTTCCGCATTTTTCTGGGCTACGTAGATGGTGAAATGTTGATTACCTGCTCGAAAGGTATTCGCGGCGAAGAATTTACAACTGTTGCTCGCATCGTTGGTGCTGAAATCGGTATTGGCTGGAAGACTCATATCGAAGAAGGCATTATGCGTATTCATGGTTTAGGGATTGGCCCGCATAATTTCCTAGGCGCTAGTGTGCAGCTTAAAGCGGCTCTATCTGGTGGCGATTACCAGACCTATGGTCAAGGTGGTATGGTATCTCTTGGTGTAGCGGGATCTATGTTCCAATACATAGGCTTCGTGCATGCGACAGCAACTGTTACAGGTTATGGCGGTGCTTTGACTCTAGAAATCGCTGTGTGGGCTCCGGAATGTGATGGCGAGGAAGGCCGCCCGGCAAACGGTTGCCAGGGAGAAAGCGACCACGGCCAAGATGATCATCACGACGGTCCATAAAAGCTCCGGCGGGTTCTAGGTAGGTAGATGACTTCTAAACATACGCCTGTAATAAAAGTCCTCTTCGTTTGCTTAGGAAATATTTGTCGCTCACCAATGGCAGAGGCTATTTTCAATCATTTGATCAATCAAGCCAGCTTGCAGGATTCTTTCTATGTAGATTCCGCTGGAACGAGTGGCTGGCATGAGGGCAAACCCTATCATCGTGATACTCAGGGGGTATGCGAGCGGCATAATATTCCAATCACAGGCACTAGCCGTCCAGTGTGCAGCACGGATTACAAAGAATTCGATTTTATTCTGGCGATGGATGAATCGAATTGGTCGGACCTACAAAGCTGCTGCCCTTCTCCGAAATATGAGCAGAAAATAAAACACATGCTTGAATTTCAAGTGAAGGATCATATTCTGGGACTGAATGTACCGGACCCCTATTACGGTGGTTATGACGGATTTGAGCGCGTTTTCACCCTACTCTCCGATTCCTGCCACGAATTTTTGGAGTTTGTCAAAAAAGAGCGCGGGTTAGAATTTAGATCATAGCGTAGAGCCCGCCATGGTGGACTCTAAAACTCCTAAGGAACTTTGATAAATAAGCAAAACACCGTATAATAGCGCCACAGGATAGCATTCTTGATGAATAGATTTGTAACAATTTTTTTATCCACGCCGTACTTTGTTTAAGCACCAACTGTTTAAGCCAAGCAAAAACTTCAAATGAGAACCTCTCTCCAGAGTTTACCGGGCAAAAATATTTTGAATCAAGTGGGCTCTACTACTTCAACAATCGCTACTACGATCCTGCACTCGGAAGGTTTCTCACTCCTGATCCTCTACAACAATGGACCAGTGCAGAGAGAAAATATGGTTATATGGACAATCGGTGTTCATAGGAAATCTAAATTTATTAACCGTTTCTCCAGAGATCTCATGGAATTCATGCTAAACGATATGGATGAGAGTGACGGGAGTGGCTATGATCTGACTGATATCATCCGTGATCAATACCGTCTAGCCGCTAGAGAAGGAGGTTTCTTAAATTATCTCCCAAGAAAATTAAGAATAGTATATCCAACTCCAACTCTAGCTGCAATCGACCAAATCTCCATCCAAAAAGTGATGAATGATTTTGGACTCCGTATGACTGAATTTAACTCATATGAGCGTGGGGGTAATGTAACAGAAGTCTTTGTCGAACCCGTCAAACCCATTTCAGTTGATCAACTCCAAAAAGTTAACCGGGACCTCTCTGATGATCTGTTCATTTGATTTTTTCAAAATATAGTAGACCGTCTCAAATATTTAAACTTACAAATTGAATATTTTTAATACAGGGTCCTGTGGTCTTCTATCTCTTATTAGACTTCAAGATATTTTCTATTCTTCAACTTTTGATTATGCAGACAATGGATCAAAAGCGATTAGGAAAATTAAGACCAGGGTTAGCGCGCTTACAATATACCGTTTTTGATGACGTCTTGTTTAAGATTTTTTGAGAATTGGCGCCTATTGCTTTGGTAATGTTGATTTTCTTGATTGATACGATTTTTTATAGCGAGGATATCATATTCAAGTTATTTCAATTCAAAGGTAATACCTGAATCTGCTCTGATTTTGTATTTCTGGAACCAGCCTTTTGGCACTTCAAGTGCGTATTTGGCGTTACCTTTCGAACGATAGCGTGGGCGCTTTTTGTCGCGTATTAGAATGGGGTCCACCTCCATATCGACGATTTCAATTAGTTCACGGTCTTTATTGAAAAAACCTACACTCAACGGGATCAGTGTACTTTTCATCCAAAAGGAGAGTCTTGCTGGCTTGGAATACACAAAAAGCATACCTTCCTTATCCGAAAGCCTCTTTCGATGCATAAGTCCAATCCGCTGCTGCATAGCCGTTTCCGCAATTTCTACAGTCAACCTTTGAGCACCTATGAGCAACTTCTTTTTCGGAAATTTTACACGGTTTCGGGCTGTTTCTGGAGGAGTATTTCCAGATTCGAATTGCTGCGCAACGGCTTGGGAGAAGAAGCAATCAGAACCAAGTGTGAGCGCCAAGCTCACTGCAATCAATGATTTATGCCCCATAGCTAAAGCCTATTTATGGATTTCAGTTTGGCAATGCCAGCGAAAATACTTAGAGAGTCTTGCGTATTCCTCACTAAGTAAGGAAGCATCCGCAGAAGGATCACGCCCTGCTCTGGCTCGCGCGGCTTGCTGTTGAATCAATCGTGCCTTGCGCGCATTGTTCTGGCAAGCCATTTTTCGCACATTCACGAATTCCTGAATTAATGCATATGGATAGGGAGAGTTCTCCAAGGAAGAGATAAACGTCGGATGTGCATTCGACAGAGCAGGAAGCTCAATCTGCAACCCCTGTAGGGTTACGAAATAGTTTCCAACCGCATAGAAGTCTTTGGCCGCCTGTCTGCTGTTAAATTGATTAAATTTGTGTGTATGTTTTTTCTTGCCATATTTGGAGCATAATTGGTGCGGCTCCACGTGCGCTTTCTTTTCAATTTCCCAAGCAATGCGACATTCGGCCTCAAATGCTTGCAGCTCACCACCTTTGCCCTCAATTCCGTGCCGCACGAACTCTGGCATGGAGAATCTCATGTGATAGGGATTGTGTGGTTTACGAAAGAGGAAATGCACTAACTCGTGAGTTAGATCATACACGGCATCGATGCGCGAAAGCCTACGGTTAATTGTTAGATGATTTTTGATCTCGAGTTCTTCAGATCCATCCTTCAACGAATAGGTTCGTAAATAGGTGCTCTCTGTAAAAGAGCGCTGGCCGATGCTGATGCGATTATAAAATTTTGGATACCGCTTAGAAACGGAGCGTATCAGCTTTTTGCCAAACTTCGTTTTCTGGATGATCTGGAGAAGCCCATAAAGCGCTTTGCGATCCGTTTCTAGAGTAGGCTTCGCAGGCACCCATTTTTTCTGCCACCAATATGAGTCCTGCCACTGAATTTTCTCGGTGCTTTTGACTGGCCATTTAATCGCTGTGTCCTTTGCTGCTACGGCTGGCATGGACGCTAGAGCGATGAGTAGGGAAATTAGAGGACTAACAACTTCCATCAGAAGATGTATCGGTAGGGATTGAGCAATTGTTAAAAACTTATACAGTGTAGCTCTGTCAGGATCCTTACAACCTCGTATTTTTTAGCTAATAACTTAAATAAAATTCATTTATTTAAGTTTATTTTCATAGGGTTAGCAGCTTTATTTCACTTAGCACTTCTCCTCACTGCACTTGGCCTGAGCATTGCATCTGAGGGGGCATCGAACGTAAGTCATATGTTGAGTTGTTACAAGCGGAGCAGTAAATGAAACCCAATAAACCCTTAGTGAGTATGAATAGATATATAACGTACAGAGTGTTTGCGCTACTGATTGCAGTCAGCCCTATCTCGTTCTTGTTCTTGGATAGAGCTCATGCACTGATTGGAGCGCCAAAAACAAAATCCACTCTGAGAAAAAAATCTAAATTGACCCTTCGAAACTGGGGTTTAGAGAACGCATATGCATCTCATATCAATGTACGTAAGGCTTGGAGTATAAATAATGGATCGAGAGAAATCGTAGTTGCCGTGATTGATACAGGGATTGATCCCAAGCACCCTGACTTGCGCGATAACCTTTGGTGTAAAAACGGCAATCACTTAAAGAAAAATATATCACTAGCGAAGCGTTTGAAAGACTGTGAGTACGGCTGGGATTTTGTGACTAATAAGCGCAACCCTCACGATAATCATGGCCATGGCACTCACGTAGCCGGGATCGTTGGCGCAACGGCAAAAGCAAATTCTGGAGCCGCAGGTGTGGCGCGCAAGGTTAGTATTATGGCCATTCGTTATTATTCAAAATCTGCTTCTGGTGCAAAGAACTTAGCGAACACAATTAAAGCAATTCATTATGCGATTGATAACGGTGCGGATATTATCAATTACTCCGGTGGCGGCGCAGAATTTTCCGGAGCTGAACTAAGAGCCATCGAAAAGGCAAAGCGCAAGGGAATTCTTTTCGTAGCTGCAGCTGGTAACGAGCATCGCAATACAGACATTACCGATAATAAGTATTACCCTGGTGCTTATGGTTTAGAGAATATCATTTCTGTAGCTGCAACGGATATCCACAATAAGCTTCTTCCTTCTTCGAATTGGGGCAAGCGTTCGGTACACGTAGCAGCGCCTGGTAAAAATATTTTTTCTACACTACCTGGCGGTAAGTATGGATTCTTAACTGGCACAAGCCAAGGCACAGCTTTCGTTTCTGGTTTGGGTGCCTTGATCCTTGCTGAAAACAGGGATATGAGTCCTAAAGAGGTCCGGAAGGTAATTGTGGAAACGGTAGACAAAATTGTAACTCTGAAAAATCGAATTCGCTCTAGCGGTCGGATTAATGCCTACGCCGCGATCAAGAGAGTTCAGTCAAAATCGAACAATGTCCAACTTGCGGAAGCTAAGTTGTTCCGTTTGGAGAAAGCCAAAGAAGGCGCTTTACATCGCTAGAGAGATTGTGACTGAAGCTCCCAAAAGCAAGCCGATCGCGACAAAAAGAAGTGAAAACCCTGGCCGTAAATGTTTCCCAGAATCTCTAGTTTGAATGAGCCAATCGGAGAAATTAGGCCGTATTGGATCCTGGGTAATTCGCTCCATTTGTACCTGACAAATCGAAGCTAGCGCATCGAGTTTTTGATCGGCGATCTCTGCTTGCCAGCGCTCTTTAGCAATCGGTAGAAACGTTTTGCGATGCTGGGTATAGCGTTCGACTGCTTTTTCCCAAAAAGAGTTGAAGGAGACAAAAGTCAGATAGGCTTGATGGTTATTCTCGTCGTTGAAATGTTGCACGAGTTGGGACCAAAGCTGCCATTCTCTCTGATTCTGTAAGAGAATCACGTCAACCATACGACTTTCCGCAGGAATTTTTGCACTAGGGTCTGGAGATGGATTTTCGACTGGCTCCACTGGCCCAAGGAAACCTAAATCGCTAGCAGGGAAACTTAAATCATTAGCAAGAGAGTCTAAATCGTTAGCCTCGCTGCCCGAAAAGCCCATCGGATGATAAGCTAGATTCCCACACTTACTGCAAGCTGAAGAAATTGCTTCTGCGCGTACGAGATAACTATGGTTACAGTCCTCACAGCGAATCTCCTTGCGCCTCGTTAGTTCCTCGATATTATTGTAATGCATGGATAAAATACTTCCGCGTCGCTCAATAATTTCTATCGCACTCGGGATGAGTATAGCAATTTTTGCGTACCCGCGTTGGGGTATTTTCCCCCTCGCTTTTATTATACTCCCCTTTCTACTCGACGCCCTGTATTCTCTACGGTCTAAGTGGGATGCCGTGCGCCTTGGGCTTATTGCCTCCATGATTGCTGGTTATGGTGGATATACGTGGATTACTTACGTTTTATCCGAAATGGGTGACCTGCCAATTATGATCACTCTACTGATGCATACTGGCTTTAATATTATTTGTATCCCCAATTATAATTCCTTCTTCTTTTTTGGGTTCTTCTTGCGGGAATCAGTGGAGAAATTGCCGTTATATCTGCGCCCACTATTTTGGGCAAGCTTTTGGACGGTGAATGAGTTCCTGTTTCGGTTTATAAAAATTTTCCCTGAGATGATTGGCAATACGCTTTGGCCTTGGCTGAGTGTCAGTCAAATTGTCTCTTTTGGCGGTACATCTGCTACGTCCTTTATCGTGGCCTTTGTGGGGGCCTCATTTTTTTATATCGCGCGCGATTATCATAATAAGAAAGCGTATGCCTCACTTGCTCTGTCGCTTGGATTAGTGATTGCCGCGCATTTTTGGGGTGCAGCTAGAATAGATCGTTTAAAAGAATTGCCCACCCAATCGGTGAAGGTTGCGATGGTACAAGCTAATATTGCAAACGCTAATAAGGCAATCGCCTTTGCTGGAGTTCGCAAAGGATTGAAGAATATTATTCGTGACTATAAGGACATGACCGCACTTGCGGCGCAGACAAAGCCAGATATTATTCTCTGGCCTGAAACGGCCTATCCGATGTCCTACCCCGTATCACCTGATTCACAAAGCTCCTCTCTTTCGCGCATGGAGGCGGATTTCTTACAGCGGCAAGCGCGTACACTTGGACATGCGCTACTCATTGGTACCTATGAGCGTGCGCATAATAAAGAGCATAATGCTGTAGTTTTGATAGATGAAAACGGCGTTCCACAAACTTCCTATAAGAAGAGTCACCTTTTAATTTTTGGCGAATATATGCCTTTTTCCGATTGGTTCCCGGTTCTTAAAAAATTGAATCCACAATTGGGTGATTTTGGTCGTGGTCGCGGCCCCTACCCTATTATTTGGGACCGTAAAGATAAGCCTCCGCTGCGCATGGGCGTGAATATTTGTTATGAGGCTTTGATTATGAACTATATGCGGGAGCTTGCGCGGAATGGCGCAGAAGTCTTTATTAACTTTTCCAATGACTCCTGGTTTGGGCCAGGCAATGAGCCTTATCAGCATTTAATGGTTACTGCTCATCGAATTATTGAAAACGGCATTCCGATGATTCGTTCGACGAATACAGGCATTACGGGCTTTATTGATGTGACGGGGGAGCTCGTAAAGTCGGGCCCGCTCTTTCAACCAAAGATTGTCGAGATGGACTTTCCCATTCCGTTGCAGCCAGTGGAGACCTTCTATCGCGCTCATGGAGAGCTCTTAGCTTGGATTCTGACCTTTCTCACCCTGGGTGCTGCGGGTTGTCTTTATATTCGACATGCCTTAACTGATAGGCTGGAAGCACTGTAAAGTCTTTTGACAGCTTGTACTCTACCTGTACAGTAACTACGCAGATCCCGCATTCTAAAACCCACTCCCAGATAGATAAATAATGATTATTTATGCCGAAAACTAATTTTCAGTCAGAAAAGCAAATTTGGCACTGCCCCTGCATATCCAACAGGAGATACCCTTGGTGCTGTTTGAGATGAGGTTAAGGATGTTACACTTAAAGATGAAATTTTTTTGCCAAAGTGGTTTTATTTTTTTGAGTCCCTTTGTCGCAGCCCTTATTGTTGTGGGCTGTAATCCTGGTCAATATATTGAGCGCCCTAATGCTGAAGATGATTCCGGTACTAGAATTTCTTCAAGGGCTCCATTAAATAATCCTGTAGGAACGGACACTGCTGGGAACATAAATGAAAGCACAAGAGCTTCACTTTTCGAAGCCGATGTCTCTATCGCGTATTATGCAGCTGTAAATGCAACAACTCAACTGGAGGGCATTCTCATTGCTCGCCACAAAACGGATAAGAAAATTCTTCGCATCACAGCACCGAATCTAAACAATGGCCAAGTGATTTGTCTCATGACAGGTGTGGAGTTTTCTTCAGATCCCTATGGAGTTGGATCTTTCTTCTTAGATGACCTCAGCGAGCGACGTTGTGGTTCAGTTCCAAATGGCGAAGGCGTATTTACTATGGCTCGGGATGAGTTCAACGTAATTACCGTAATCTTTCAGAGTGACCTAGACGCCTTTAGTAATTGGGCCACAAACCCAGCCGCTTCATCTGATTCCTATCCAAGTATGTCTCAAGGCCTGATTGATGATCTAATGCCATTCCAAGTGTGGGCGTCCGTTTCGTTCTAGTGAATCGCCTCAGGTGCTGTGTGATTGGGTGTTACTCCCGCTTTCGGCATTCCTCTGCGGTAATGCTGCACGAGTCCCGCATCTCCTGTAGGAAAGTGATAGAGCACACGCCAGGCTGGAGTATCCGTGTCTGAATGGTCATCGACCCCGCAAATCACGATATAGTGCAAGCGATCGTCGTGTTGCGTAATCAAAGTCAAAATTGAGTCATCCCCTTTTTCGCCGACTTCCATTTCCCAGGCTTCATCCGGGTTCTCGATTGTTTCATCCAGTAAATAGGAGTGTTCATCAAATTTATGTGTATCGATATCTTCCTGGCGGCGGTTGCGGAGCATTTCCTCTTTTAGTGCCATTGCTCGTTCACTCATTAGGTTTTCGTGCTGAGGAGTTTTTGATTGCTGAGCCAGATAATTCACTGGCAATGGAGCTTCCTGCTCCTCGCCTTGCTTTGCTAAACGCTTTCCTCGACGATAATGATCGAGGATTCGTTTGTCCCGCGTTGGGATCGAAAGTAGCACGAAAGTCGGATCCCGCTCTAAACAAAAAGTCATGATCACGTAATAGAACTTTCCACCCGGATTGGAAAACTCTTTAATATAGAAATAATATTCCTCACTTGCGTTGCTTTTTTCAAGCCAAAGCTCATCCGGGGAGTCTACGGTTAAAATCGAATATTTCTCAAACTGCTCAAAGTCCTGTTCGTGGATATCGTGTGGGTCACGTAGTTTCTGATGTTCTTGGTAATAGAAGCGAGCCATTGGGCCGTAGAATTTTTGTATACAAGGTTCGGAACAGAAATAGTTGCCCGTTTTATCTTCTACAAAATAAACCTGGTCATCCAAATCAAGCGGTTTCCGACAGTTTTGACAGAAATGCCCGTACGCAAACGATTTTGTAGCCATCCCTAGCTGCCCCTCCAATAGCTCAACCCACAACCAAGATTAGTTTACCTATTTTTTGTAAGATTATCTAATTCTTGGATCAAAAAACGTAGACGACTTTGCGCTTCACCTAGCCTATCAATGTTTTTACGCAGGGACTCTAAAGGATCCATTGCAGAAGGAATGGCTTTACGTCTTGCTGCTTTGGGACGCTTCACTACTAAAGGGCTTGCAACTTCGATATCCCTTAGGGCAGCTTCGCTTTCTTTTGTTTTTTGATAGGGTTCATATAGGTCGGTGCAGACAAAGGTAAAACCTTGAGACTTATCTAATTTGGCCACGTACAACTCCACTGGTAGATCAACATTCGCTTTCTCAACTACCTGAAGTAGTTGCAAAGCCGGTGCCAGGGGAGCTAGGAAGCCTCAGAGCTAATCTAGGGCCTAACCTAACCTAATTTGATCACGAAAACGTGTTTAAATTTTATACAATTGCTCGCTTTATTCACAACTTCATCGCATTTTAGTCCTTTAAGCCTCTGATATTACAAAGGCTTTGTTGGCACTATCCCTGCATTTCCAAGTTTGATGGCTAAATATACTTTACTCGCAAGCCTAATACTTGGATTGTCACTGATGACATCTGGCTTCGCCCAAGCGGGTGAGGCTTCTATGGAAATGGCTATTGAAGGCACTGCATTAGTTCCAACGGTTGGAGATTCCGATCTTATTACAGACTTTGAGGCTGCTGCTCTTAAAGTAAAAAGAGCGCGAGCAAAGGCAGCCATTAAGTTGGCGAAGGATCGTGTTTTACACCGACTACTTCCACTAGATGGTCTTCGTCACGGCGCTAGAGCTATAAAAAATAAGCGCCTTACAGAGCTCCGTGAAAATGGTGTTTTTCGTGTATCTCCAGGTGCAGGCGCATTAGGTTTACGTCTAGGCGGCCAGCAAATTGCAGCTTGTTATTCTAAAAACTCAAGTGGCAATCCATTTCATGATGTTACTCCCATGACCGTCAAAGAAGCGGAAACACAGCATAATATTACTGGTCTGCCTTCGGATAAGCGCGGAATTGTTTTAATGGTGCAATGTCAGGGTCGTGCCGTACGTTCCGATCAAGACCTAGATAGAATTAAAGCTCGAGAAGCTACTCACTTAGTAAATATCTATATTCATTTCGATGATCCACGGCAATTAATGGGCTGCTCTACGGCTGAGGGTATTAAAAAGATGCAGGAACTTGCGACTTCGAATAATCGTTTTAATAAGGTTGATGGTTCGAGACCATCTCGCTTTGGCCAAGTGCTATTGCGACATCTTGACATGAAATTACAAATCTGTGGATCGCCAATTATTTTAGAAGAAAACGATAGTCATGAGAGAGTTATCAATGAGGATTTTACTGGCAATTTTAGCCACCTTACTACACGTGTTGTTCCCGTATCTGAATTTTCACAAGCCCAAGCATTAAATTCAGAAGCTCCGAGTGGGATGCCGGATTTCATTCGTTTTGACCCGAAAGAGCATGATATGGCGAGATGTGATAAGTCCGCAGTCTTTGGTAATTGTGGTACTCACAACGCTCTCGATAATGACCTAAATAATGATTTAGGAGTCCGCCTAAAAACTCGTCAGAGATCTAAGGGGGGCGACGGTGGCAATGGTCCTGCTCGTGGTGCTGCGCGCAGCCTTGGAGTTTTGCGTAACTAAGTTTTGTAAATAATTTTCGAAACGCACTCAATTTTTTCCCCCTGTCTCCGATGAGAAACTAGTATGTGGAGTTTTCTTAAAATAAAATTTATTTACACGATTTTTTTTACAGCTCTTCTGGCACTAGTATTTGTGGCGCCAGGAAATGAATTAATCGGCTCACTGGAAGCGAAGGCTGCTCCTGAGCATATTGTTTTTGGTGTTAAGACAGAGATTCCTATGGCTGATGGAGAGCGTCCTCGTCGAGATTTCTACGTTAATATCGGCAGTAATGCAGGCGTGAAAGTTGGCTCTGTCCTCGATGTGTTTCGTTCTATAACAAGCTCCGACAACCTTAATAACCGCAACGCCCATGGTATCACTTTCAAATTTGCTAAGCTTCGTATTATTCACGCTGAGAGTGATATGTCTGTCGGACGTATTATTGAAGTTCTTCCACCCGCGAAAACGCCAATTGGTGAATACCCTACAGTCATCGTTGGCGACTCCGTAGCGATTGCTGATCGTCGCTAAAATCTCCCTAAAAACACCACAACAAACATGGCAATCGTCAAAAGTGGATCCAATTATTTTGTTTCCAAGGCTTCATTCGTCCAGCTCACGGTGAAGCTGTTTGATATGGTTTACAGATTGACTACGTCACCGTTGGTGGCAGGATTTTACTTTGCAGCCTTAACGAGATAGCTAAGCTCCTCATCTTGGTCATCGGGTACAAAATCATGTTCAATCACCGTGCCCGTCTCAGGCGTTGCTTGTGGGTCATCGTCCTCCAAAAGCTTCTGTATGTATTTTTTAAGCTTTTCAAATTCTTGCACAGGATTGGAGAACCAGTCCGTTGACCATATACGGAAAATTTTCCAGCCAAGCCCTTCAAGTACTTGCTGGCGGATGACATCGCGTTCACGTGCCGATTTGGAGGAGTGATATGTGGCACCGTCGCATTCAACTCCCAGGAGATAACCATGCGGATATTTTGAATGTTTTATGCCTAGATCAATGCGATATCCGGCCACACCCACTTGCGGATGCACTTCACAGCCGATGCTTTCTAGTTTTTCTTTGACCCAGACCTCAAAGTCGCTGTCCGGTACTTCGTCTATATCACGCCGCCCTCCGTCCATAATGCCTTCAGAGGCATAGGCCAAAAAACCTCTCAATGCGTGTATGCCTTTGGACGATGTATCGCTGATTTTAATATCCTCTGGCCTTAGTGATGTGAAGATCACCATGTTTTTCTTGGCGCGGGAGAATAATACATTCAATCGTCTGTGGCCTTCGGCGTGGTTTATCGAGCCAAATCGCTGCATAACCATATCGTTTTTATCAGAGCCGTACACGGTCGAGATAAAAATAGCATCGCGCTCATCGCCTTGGACATTTTCAAGGTTTTTCACAAAGAAGGATTCCAGTGTGTCCTGCCACTTTGCCTTATAACTTGCCGCATGCGGATTCTCCATAAAGGCGCGATCCATCTCATCTTCGATGAGATTTTTTTGCGTCTGATTCATGGTGGCTATGCCAAGGCTGCTATCCGGATGTTTCCGCATAAACTCAAGCGCGGCTTTTACAACAGCCTTAACTTCATCCATGTTGGACTTGGAGGTATATCTGCCGCCCACATATTCCAGCTTTACGCCCAGCTCGTCAGGGTTTTCGATGGGCGATGGGAATAAAATAAGGCTCTGGTCATAGAAGTGATAATTCGAAAACGCAATCAGGCTCTCATGCTGTGAGCGATAATGACGGCTTAAAATACGGGATGGACGGAACGATGAAAGCGCCATATCCATAATGGCTTCGGATGTAAAATCTTCCTCCACACCGTCGTCACCTTTACCAGTGGATTGAAAAAACGATGTGGGCGGAAGCTGCTCCGGATCCCCCACCACAACAATCTGGCCTGCACGCGCCACGCCACCCAGCGCATCCTCGGGGCGCATTTGGGAGGCTTCGTCGATCACCACAAGATCAAACTTGAATTTCCCAGGTTCTAGATACTGCGCCACTGTCAAAGGTGACATAAGGAAGCAAGGCTTTAGTTTCTGGATCGATTGGCCGGCGCGTTTCATTAATGTCCTGATTGAGAGATGAGCGCGTTTTTTATTGATCTCGTTGTGGAGTAAAGCACCTTCTGTCCATGTGCTTTTTCTGCCATGGCCATTTCCAGTCCTGGGCCGTGCGCTATTGAGTTTATTACATAGTTTGTCTTGTTGAAGCTGCAAAATCTCCTTATCCAGTTCTTTAATACGGGATCTAGCTTGCTCAAGGCTCATGCCGTTTGTTTTGAATATAACCGGATTGCGCTGGTAAATTTTGCGTGCCACGGCGCTATAGACCATATATTCAAAGGCGGTCGGCAGTGTTTCGAAGTCTAAATTTTCCTGATCATATATTTTAAGTAATTTGCCTGTGATGCCCTCTGCAGCCTCGGCATAGTAGCTATTTAATTTTACCCAACGATTGAGTGCATCCGGATTTTTCAAGGCTTGTGATAATTGTTTTATCAACGATTCCAGCTTGATATTCAGCCAGTTATTTTCATAGGGTGACGAACCAAAACGAAGGTTGGCATGTGCATGCAGTTCCGAAGCCTCATCAGTCGCTTTTTTAACGATGTTGGTTAAAGCCTCCAGTTGCTCCCTAAAGCGTTTCCATTTTTTTGCGAGCTGTGTATCCAAAAACATATCAAAGCCATTCTCCAGCTCCGGTATGGCCAAACAGCCTCCAACAAACTGTGCTGTCTCGTCAAAGGCATCAATATTAGTGTCTGCGCCGTTATAGGCATCACCGAGAAACTTTTTTACGGCCTTGTCCTGATCAATGCCATCGCGTGCTTCCTTGGCCTTTTGAAGACGAGGCAGATCCATGGCAATATTTGCATAAGTTATAGCCTCGCTCGAGGCTGTGTTTTGCAAGTGGTTTTTTAGCGTGTTGAGCTTTTCGGTTTTTCCAACCAGCCCGTCTAGATATTTTTTGACGGGTATATCGGGTAAAATGCTGCCCGTAATCTCAGATATTTTGGTTTTCAGCGCAGTAAAACAATCATCACGCGCCAGCTCTCTTACAGAATCCAGCTCCTCCATACCGCCTTTTAAAAGGCATTGGCGCACATTGCGTGAGAACTCATCACCGGAGGAATAGCGTTGGCGCACACTTGATGCCCATTCGTTGATCTGCCGCAGTTTTTTAAAGTCGGTTTGCATGCCATTGAATGAGGATCCGCATATATCACTCAGCTGGCCATCCTGTTCGATCTTTTCTTTTTCTTCTTTGTTGTCTGCAATCGAGTGCAGCGTGCTGGCGGCTTTTCCCGCATCGAATTTGCTTTTATGCTTGGAGGCCAGCATGACGAGCTTTTTGGCCTGGCGGTATGAGGAATTAAAAATAGCAAAGAATCCGGCATTCCCCAGCGCGGCGGCATGCATGCGAATTTCATGCGGTTGTCCCATCATGGATAGATCATAGCGTGCCTCCTGATCCTCCAGTCTTGATAGGATGCGCTCTTGTGTTTCGGCGGCGGTTTTTAAGCGCGGCGCATTAGTTTCATCTATAATATCGCTTGTTCGGAACAGTAAGTAATCGCGCGGAACGGATGAGATGTAATCCGCCATTTCTGCCAGTGCATAAATTTTGCCGAGATCTTCGTTTTCCGAGACTCCAAAGCGCTCGCCAATGCCAAGAAGCCTTTTTAAATTCCTATTCCAGAGCTTCCGCTCTTCTTCCAGGTTCTTAATCTGCGCCCCAATATCAAGGGTAGTCATATGATCAACCTTGAGGTCCTGTGCTAAGAGAACCTGTTTTTCAATCTCTTCGATCGCATCAATGGCCTTCGATAGATTCTGCAAAGACTGGATTTCTTTTTTCGTCGCTCTGTACACATGGATCTGTTTAACAAAAGAAGCCATCGCAGCGGCGATCTGCTTATCGAAAAGGGAGGCAATAAACTCCTCATCCAACCGGCCGACATCAACCTCAATCAGCTGGTTCAGGTCATCATAGAACGCATTGATGTCCTGTATGGTGCCGCCGATAGTTAAACTGAAATCCTTGTTAAACGCCTCTAGCGCGATCGCGGTTTTTTCAAGTGCATCTTTCCATTTTTCCACGGTGAATTTCAGGTCGCGTTGCTGGAAAAGATCTAACTCGGAATTGCCGATAAAATCCCATGGGTGCTTATTTTTGTCTGAATCATTCTCAACCTGTTTTTTAAGCGCTGCAATTCTCTCCAGCTCATCGGTATAGTCGCTCAATTCGCTGACGGTTAAATCGGCTTGTTCAAAAGGAATTTTGCACTGGTTGATCGAGGATAAAAGATTACCGATCCGGTCTTTACGAAGCTGCGCTCCCCATAAATAATCATGAACGGGCTTGTCCTGCCGCCCAAAATTGGCGTTCATCACATCAACATATTCCGTGATGTGGTCCCTATGGCGTTTAAAGTCCTGCAGCTTAGAGTCCAGACGACTGCCATTGCCGCGCCCTCGGCGGAGTTTAATGCGCTCCTCGATAGATTTTAACAACGCCGTCTTTTTGGCCTTTGTAGAGTGCAATTCAAGGCAATACGGGCCTAAATTCGCGCCATTTAAACGCGAGTGCACCACATTCAGTGCCGCCATCTTTTCTGCAAGAAAAAGAACGGTCTTTCCTGCCGCCAAAGCATTGGCAATTATATTCGTGATCGTCTGGGATTTTCCTGTCCCGGGTGGCCCTTTAATAGCTAAACTCTTACCCTTCATCACATCGACCAGGGCGCTGTGCTGCGAAGCGTCAGCAGAGGTGATCAGCAGCGGAACGGTTTTTTCAACCTCCGGCGTGTCGATATTGTAATCCTCTGCATGCTCACCGCTTGGCTCACTATCGGATCCGGTAAACAGACTTTGCACGATCTCATTGCTGGAAACCTCGCTATCGCCAGGCCATTTGCTGGCACTTAGATCATGGAACATCACCAGTCGTGCAAAGCGGAAGCGGCCTATAGTTATAAAGCGTCTGATCTTCCATTGTTCTTTTTTAGGGACATTGGCTTTCTCAATGAGCCTAGCCACTTTACCCATGTAATTTTCCGGCCGGTCCTCTTCTCTAAATTCAGGCAATTCAATCCCGAAATCGTTCCGGAGGCGTTCCGACAAAGGGAGATTGATCTCAGGCTCCTCGCCAGTAGCCTCAACATGGTATGTGTATCCTTCGCGAGATTGTTTTTTTTCAATTTCAAGCTGAAGTAGCAATAAAGGCGAGATGCATTTCTTGTCCGAGCCGGCTGATTCATACCACTCCAAAAACCCAAAGGCGGTATAGAGCGTGTTTACGCCGGATTCTTCAATATCCGTCCGCATATAAGAATTCAAGCCGCCTAATTTTCGCGACATTTCCTCAGGCTTCAAAAGCGTCTGGATGAATTTATCGATGTGGCGATTGGCATTATCCTGATTTTCAGTGCTTGGCTCGGGCATTTCATAGCTGGGGCCAAGACCATGCTTTTTAGCAACCTCGGTATTGGTTAGGCTCTGTTGCTCTTTCCATACAGGCAACGCCAGATTTTCACGGATTTTATTGCGAAGCTCACGCTCGATTTCTTTGAGCTTATCCAGCGCGCCTTCTTCATCTTCATCAATGGAATCTATGGCCTTGATGTACTCTTCATCAGTCAGCTTAGCCTGTTCAAGATGACTTAAAAATTCCGAGGTCTTTTCGTCTGGTGGAACCTGATCCTCTTCCGGTAACGCACGGAATGTTAACTTTTTACCATTCAAAAATTCACCATAAAGAAAATCCGGCAATTCATCGATTACACGGATATGCTGGCGAGATCTCTCACTATGATTAAAAGATATCAAGCTGTTTCTACGAGAGGTATCAAGAAGCTTCGCTCTATACTTCTCAATACACTCTTGAACAAATTCAGTATTTGAATTAACGGCTCGGACTTGATTCATTTTTTGCCACCTGTGCTTTGTTCTTTTGTCTACCCTAATGTCATTATTTAGTGGAAACTGTCGGCCTAAGGGCCAAATAGTCCTTGCGGTATCGGCATATTACTTTTTTGACTTTAATTTATCTCAACAGTATTTCCTCATTTTTAGGTTGGATTGATCAACCTGCATATTTATGCGGTCATGACATTTTGTCACGACCGTTCCTGGCATTTTGCCATAGACCTTATTTTGTGTAGAACGCCCATTACTTTTATTCGCAACTAGGGGAAACTGCATTCGCCTAATTAGCGAACTTTCTTCAGTAATTTTTTCCATTTTTTTCTTTCTCGACGATAATCTTAAAATCTATTGAGAGGAGAGCTGCGTCCGCACGTTTGCGTGTGGCCCGAAAATTGCCTTAATCCCCTATATGAAGTTTATGGATAAGCTTAAACAGATTTTTCAAAAAGACCTCAAGCGCCTATCTGGCTTAAGCCCTCTTCCCGAGGCTTCGAAACTCAGTCACATTCCACGAGATTTCAAATTTAATAAGCAAGCTTTACTCTGTCTGAACTTAGCTACAATTGCAATTATTTCCTATTTCACTGCGGACCTTGCTGCAACACTCATAAATCCGATGATTCCCGAGCATTCGATAGCAAAGCGTAAAACAAGAAAAGCTCAGAGAGTGAAAACAATTGATGATTATTCGATTATCACGAGCCGAAACCTTTTTAACAAGGATGGCTTGATTCCTGACACTGCCAGCTTCGAGATGGACCTAAGTGGCCCAGCTATCAAGTCTAGCCTCCCACTCGATTTAATTGGAATTATCCTTGTAAAAGACCGCATGAAATCTGTAGCCTCTGTGAATGATCGCTCCACTAAGCAAGTAATTTCTGTAAAGATCAATGAGCCTATTAATAAAACCGCTACTCTAAAAGAAATCGAAGTTGGTCGAATTATTTTTTATAACAAGCGCACTAATCAAAAAGAATTTATTGAGTTGCCTGAACAGAAACAAAAGCTCCGCACTCGCTCACGCACTAAAACAGTGAAGACTGGCACTGGGATTAAAAATATTTCGGCAACACAAATGCAAATCGATCGCTCCGAAGTGGACAAAGCACTTAGTAACCTGAGTCAAATTCTTACGCAAGCACGCTGCACACCGCATATGGAAAATGGGCGTCCTGCCGGTTATCGTTGTTACCAAATTACCCCAGGATCCATCTATGATCAGATTGGCATGAAAAACGGCGATGTTATCTGCGGCATCAATGGTGAAGAGATCAGCGATATGTCGAAGGCATTAAAACTTTTTGAAGATTTAAAGAACACGACTCGCGTGGAGCTTTGTATTAAGCGCAATCGACAGACAATAAATATGACGTACGACATCCAGTAAGACGTCTAATGAGGGAGGACTTATGTCCAAATGCAAAACATTGCTAGCCTATTTCTTCTTAGTTGTTGATTTGCTGACGCTGCCACTGAGCGCCTCCATAGCTATCGCACAAGATGATACTAATGATGATGCGCAAGACGAGCGCAGCGTCCCAGATGATGAAGCGAACCCCTTCCGCCAAATGCCGATTAATCCAGGTTCCGATAAAGAGGCTTTTAAAGATCGACGCTCCCGTGCTCTAGAACGCCTACGCAATCGACGAAAGAAAGACTCATCCAGCTCTCGCAGTGATAGATCTTCTAATGCAAGTGGAGTGGGCTCTCGTGATAATAAGTCTTTTGGCGCAAGCTCAGAGCGTCCAGGCAAAGGTCCAGATGTCTTAACCGTTGGAAAAGCAAAGCTCATTGATTTTGCAAAGAACCGCGAAGTTGTGGAAAATTTTAATTACCCAAATGCAGAGCTACTCGACGTAGCAAAAGCAATTTCTAAACTCACGGGTCGAAATTTTATCTATAATCCACAAGAAATAAAAGGTAGAATTTCTATCGTTTCGGAAACACCAATTACAGTCCATGATGCTTGGAAAGCCTTTCTAACAGCCTTAGATATGAAAGGCTACACAGTTATTCCTTCTGGTGAATATTTACGAATCGAACGAGCGCAAGCTGCAAAAGAAAAGCAAGTACCGCTCTATGCCGGCAGCTATGCTCCCGACACGGATCAATATATTACACGGATCATTCCACTACGCTTTATTAATGCCAAAGACGTAGAGCAAACCTTTAGACTTTGGATCCCACGTCAAGGCCGTATGTATGCCTACGAACAAACAAATACTTTGATTATTACAGATACAGCGGCACACATTAAAACCTTTATGGAGCTAATCCGCATGCTCGATGTTCGTGGTTATCAAGAGAGCTTAACCGTAATTCCAATTAAATATGCAGACGCACAGAATTTAGCAAAAATTATTGAGAAGATTATATTTGGCCAAACCAGAACTTCCAGCTCTAGTCGTCGTTCTAGGTCACGACCGAGAGGCGGAAGTTCTTCAAGACGCAATTCAACCTCCTCCAGTGATTCCACTAAGCGTGCCGGCGGCGCATCGATCTCGCAAATTATTGCTGACGAACGCACAAACTCTCTCATCGTGAAAGCCAATAACGCCGGACTCGTTGAAGTTCGCTTGCTTGTGAGAAAATTAGATACAAAACGCGCTGTTTCTCAGGGCTCAGGTCGCATCCATGTGGTTCGCCTCGAATTTGCCGACGCAGAGGAGTTAGCCAAAGCACTGGGTGCAATTGCTAAAGAGAATAGCTCACCAATAAATAGCCGCCGTAGAACCGGAAGTAGAGTTGGTAGCTTTACACCAGGTAATGAAGGTCTCGTAGCCAATATTTTTCAAGGTGAAATCAAAGTAAGCCCAGATAAGGCAACACAATCGCTTATTATTACCGCTTCCCCTCAAGATTTTATGACGATAAAGCGCGTGATCGAACAGCTCGACGTGCCCAGAGACCAAGTATTTGTCGAAGCAATTATTATGGAACTAAATCTTAGAAATGACGATGGTTTCGGTGTCTCTGTTGTTAGCCCTGACCGCGGCATCGCCTTCCCATCGAAAAACCTCTTTTCTCTGCTCGATGGAGTTCCCCCCACTGGCCTTTCACTTGGTTTTAATAGCGGTAATAAGGTCACATTTGGTAGTCGAGAGGTGTTTGGCCTCCAGGGCCTAGTCGAACTCTTGCAATCTACGGGTAACTCAAACGTACTTGCAAGACCGCAAATCATTGCAATGGACAACGAGCAAGCAGAAGTAGAAATTGCAGAAACTGTTCCACAACAAACACGAACTGCTTCACAAAACGGAGGGGCAGACTCCTTCTCATTTAAACAAGAAAAAGCAAGCATGCTCTTAAAGATCACGCCGCATATTAATAAGGCCTCTGATTTTGTGCGGCTTGATGTAGAGCAAACGCTAGAAGAATTTGATGATACAAATACTCCGGCAGAAGTCCGTGGTCAGGCGATTGGTAAACGAACAAGATCAACAAAGACTAAGCTTATTGTACAAAACGAAGATACCGTAGTAATGAGTGGTTTAATTCGAGAAAGTCGCGTGGAGAATATAAATAAAGTACCGATCCTGGGGGATATTCCAGTCCTTGGCTGGCTCTTTAAGAATGCTGAGTACGAGACGGTTAAATCCGATCTTGCGATCTTCATTACGCCGAAGATTATTAAGCAATACAATAAGATCCGCAACGTGCTCAAGCAGCGCTTACGCGAGCGTGGGGATTATGTGCAAGAGCACCTGGGTGGAAGTGATCCAAATATTCGCTACCTTAATAAGATGCGTGCAAGCCTACCAAATCTAATGAATATTAATCCTCGACCAAATGACTCAAAGTCGAGTTCTTCGATCATCACACCGATTCGACCAGAGGAGGATGAGTATCCACCAAAAGATGAGGAAGCTTTCCCACTAGAGCAACTTGCGCCGACTCCTGTGGAAAGTAGTCCGCTCTGGAAAGATCCGAGGAGCTCTGGTATGCCTGGTGGAGTTCCATCAGGTTCCGAGTAGAGAAAGGTTTTGTAGTGGACACAAAATTACAAAATCAGATAGTGGACCATTTGCCGAATGACCCGCGTATCGGTGAGATCCTTCTAAAACATACAAGCCTAACGAACGAACAGCTTGATGAAGCGCTAGCAGCTAAAGATAAAGAAGGTGGACGTCTTGGTGATATTCTTCTAGCCAAAAAATTTGTGCTGCCTCATGAAATGATGCGTGCTCTTTGCGTACAAATGGGACTTCGCTACGAAGAAGATTTAAAGCCAATAGAGATTGATCCAGCACTCGTAAATAATATTCCCATTAATTATGCTAAACAGCGCGGCATTCTTCCCTTAGTCAAGGGTGAAGAATCGGTGACTGTTGCCGTAGGCGACCCCTTCAACTTAGAAGGCTTAGAAGATATGCGAGTCTTCTTTGAAGCTGTTGATATTCGCCCAGTAATTTCCAGCCCAATGCGGATTCAAGACGCTATCAATAAAGTCTATGAACGTAACACGGGTGACGTCATTGAAAATATTTCCGAAGAAGATGAAGAAAGCTACGACTTAGAATCTTCGGTGGATATTTTGGATGCGACGGAAGATGAAGCGCCGGTGATTCGCTTTGTGAACTCGATGATCCATCGAGCAGTTAAGGAAAAAGCTTCCGATATTCATGTGGAGCCCTATGATAAGGAGGTCGTAATCCGCTTCCGTATTGACGGTGTTTTGCAGGATATCTTACACCAACCACGGCACGTGCATGCGGCAGTGACTTCTAGAATTAAGATTATGGCCAATCTAGATATTGCCGAAAAACGTTTACCCCAGGATGGTCGTATATTTAGGAAGGTAGCGGGTAAGGAGATCGATATTCGTCTTTCTACGGTGCCTACGCAATATGGTGAACGCCTTGTCATGCGGCTTCTGGAGAAAGGTGGTTCACTCGTAACTTCACTCGAAGCTTTAGGTTTTGAGGGTGAAACACTTAAAATTATTAATCGATTATGCAAGCTAGAGAACGGCATTGTCCTCATTACGGGGCCGACCGGTTCTGGTAAATCGACCACGATGGCCGCAGCTCTCAGAAAAATATCCAGTCCAGATATTAATATTCTGACGATTGAAGATCCAATCGAATATCAATTACCAGGTGCGGGACAGGTGCAAACTAATGACAAGATTGACCTTACCTTTGCAAAGGCACTTCGCTCCTTCCTGCGGCAAGATCCAGACGTGATTATGGTTGGTGAGATTCGGGATTCAGAAACTGCGGATCTTGCAATAACTGCATCCCTCACCGGTCACTTAGTGTTTTCATCCATGCACACGAATGATGCCTCCGGTACTTTCCCACGAATTACTGATATGGGAATTGAACCCTTCCTGGTGGCGTCGTCCATCGAAGGCGTGATTGCTCAAAGGCTTTTGCGGCGTGTTTGTGAGAAATGTCGCGAGGCTTATACTCCGTCTGCTCTAGAGCTGCAGACTCTAGGCATAAACACACAAGCTGTGCGCGGAGATATTAAGCTCTACTGCGCCAAGAGTTGCGCGAGTTGTAATAACACGGGCTACTCTGGACGAATCAACGTGCATGAAGTTTTAAAAATGGATGACGATATCCGTGCCCTAATTATACAAAACGCAGATGCATCGCAGATTCGTCGTAAAGCGATGGAAAAAGGTATGATCTCTATGCAGGAAGATGGAGCGCGAAAAGTACTAGCGGGGGTCACAACCGTGCAAGAATTGACGCGCGTATTAAGCATCTCTGTGGTTGAGGAGGGTGTCTCCTAGACGTTTAGCTTATGCCAATCTATCTATACACAGGTTCTGACAAAGAAGGAAATAACATTAAAGGGCAAATTGAGGCTGACTCCTCTAAAGGCGCTCGTCAAAAATTAAAGCGTTCTGGGGTTTTAATTTTTTCTATCGACGAACAATCCGCTAAAAAGGGCCAAAGTGAATTGTTGCGCTTACTCTTTGGTCATAAATCTGTGCCGATTACAGAAATGACGATGATGACAAGGCAACTCGCTTCCCTAGTGAAAGCAAACATTCCACTCGTGGAATCCATCACTGCCGTCATGGAGCAATCTGAACATGATACGATGAAAGCAATTCTTGCTGATGTCCGCCAAAATGTGAATGAAGGCTCTTCATTTTCCAATGCTTGCGCTAAGCACCCAAAAGTATTTTCTCCTCTTTTTATCAATATGATTGATGCAAGTGAGGCGTCGGGTACTTTACCTCTTGTATTAGTTCGACTCGCCGACTTTATGGAGTCGCAATTGCGTCTACAAACGAAAGTTCGTTCGGCGATGATCTACCCCATGCTAATGATGGTGGTTGGTGGCGGTCTTATGCTGGGAATCTTTACCTTTGTTATTCCCAGAATCGCCAAAATTTTTAATTCCATGAATAAAGCTCTGCCTTGGTACACGGAAGTGATCCTTAATATTTCTAATTTCCTCGTGTCCTATTGGTTCTTGTTAGTGCTAATTTCCCTAGTGGGTGGCGCTCTATTCCGCGCCTATGTTGGCAGCAAAGCCGGAAAAGCCAAGAAAGATGCATTCGTGCTCCGAGCTCCTGGCTTTGGTGATGTTTTGCGCATGGTCGGTGTCTCACGCTTTGCAAACACGATGAGCACTCTCCTAAATGGTGGCGTTCCTATTATTACCGCACTTGGCATTGCCAAAACGGTTGTAAATAATACGGTTCTTGCCGACGCCATCACTATGGCTCAAGAAAATATCACTGAGGGCCAATCTTTGGCCGGTCCCTTGAAAAAAAGTGGAGAATTTCCAGCACTTATCATACATATGATATCCGTAGGCGAAAGGACTGGTGAGCTACCAGGCATGCTAGAAATGGTGGCTAGCACCTATGAGGAGCAAGTCAGTATTAAAATAGAACGCTTTACTACACTACTTGAACCTTTGATGATCCTTGTCATGGGAGGGGCAGTAGGGGTAATTGTATTAGCCGTATTCGCCCCGCTGTTACAACTTCAGCAGATGGTTTAAGTGGTTTGTTTAAAGATGCTTTGAAAGGAGCCAACCTAATGAGAACGCGTCGTCGAAGTCAAAGTGGTTTTACGATCCTCGAGGTTATGGTCGTACTAACGCTTCTTGCCCTGGCTGCCGCATTTGTTGGCCCACAGGTCTTTCAACAGTTAGAGGAAGGTAATATTAAGTCGGCGCATATTCAGATGCGCGCCTTGTCTGGCGCAGTTCGAGAATATAAGCGTAAATGTTACGCCTACCCGCCAAGTTTAGAAGCCTTGGCAGAAAAGCCGAGTCAGGGCAAGGAATGTAAGCGCTATCCAGAGGGTGGATTCTTGGCCGACGGGAAATTACCCAACGATCCCTGGGATAACCCGTATCTATACGAACTCGAAGGCCGCAATAAGTTTGTCATTTTTAGTTTAGGCGCGGATGGGATTGAAGGTGGAGAAGGATCAGATGCGGATATTCGCTCTGATGAACTTCCGTAAAGTCGAAATAAAACAGTCTTCTAGTGAACAAGGCTTCATGTTCAATGAAGAAGGCTTCACACTCCTGGAAGTGCTCGTTACGATCAGCTTAATTGCCATTATCTCCGCAATCGTGATCCCCGATATTGGCCAAATTTTCCGTGAAAGTCTAGAGGCCTATGCCCGCAAGAGTTCCAACCTCTTTCGTGAGGCGCGTGACCATGCTCTACTCACGTCACGGGTTGTTCGAGTTCGATTTGATTTAGATGAACAAAAATATTGGGTTGAAGAAGCCGATGGATACTTTCTTCTGCCCACTAAGAAGTCTTTGGAAGAGCGGGAACGCAAACTCGAGCGTCTCTCTGAAGAGGAAAAATCAGAGTTTTCCGATCCCTTTCGCATGGTGGACTCAATCACGAGACGAAAGACTCCAGTTCCGGATGGAATACGCGTGTCTGGAATGCTCACACCACGCTCAGCAGAACTCCTCGAGGAGGGGATTGGCGAATTCTATTATTTTCCTCATGGCGCGGCTGAAAATGCGATCATTCACATTGAGAATATTGAGGGAGAAAAACGCTCACTCGTCGTGCAACCGACCACAGGAAAAACGAAGGTGGAGGTTGGGTTTTATTTCCCAGCAGAGGATAGGCGATGACACAGATGATGCGATTGAAGAATAAGGGATTTACTCTCCTAGAAGTAATGGTCGCCTTTTCAATTCTAACGATAGTTCTATTGAGCGCCTATATTGCTCAAAGTTCAGGAATTCTTTCCACGAGTCGAGCAGAGAACACACTCAAGGCAGCTAACCTAGCTCGTACCATGCTCGAAAAATCTGAAGTCGAGCTAGGTAATAAAGAGTTTCAGCTTCTTAAAAAAGAAGAAGAAGGTGAATTCAAAGAGCCTTATGATAATTTCAAATGGAAACGTGAAGTTAAAGAAGTAGATTTCACAGCACTTGCGAAAATTCTTTCTGGAGCTATTGCTACAGAAAAAGATGATGAAGCTCCAGAAGAAGCGCAGAATCTTATCATGCAAACTTTTTTGAACTACTTGAAAGACTCTGTGCGCATGCTCAAAATTACAATTATTTGGGATGAGGACGGCAAGATTCAGGAGGAAGAATTTAGCACCTTCTTAGTGAGATATAATGCAGAGTTTAGAACATCGATCTAAAAAATTGAATGCTGTGGAGGCAGGCTTTACGCTAATTGAGGTTTTAGTCTCAACGGCAATCCTTGCCTTAATGAGTGTGGGAATCTATAACGTGATCGTGTCTAGCTTTGAAATCAATCGAGAGCTTTCGTCGGAAACTGATATTATGCTCTCCATTTCAATTGCGACAGCTTCGATAGATCGCGATATCTCGCAAATGTTTTCACCGTTATTGGGGAAAACAAATCCTCCTTCGGATAATCGTCCGGATGAATTTTGGTCCGCAGAGCAAAGACTAGATGGTTTGCGTCGAACTAGATTCAAAGGGGCTCAAGAGAAAATTTCCTTCATCGCTAATTCTAATCGTCGCCTTATTGTAGACTCCAAGGAGTCTACTTTGCAGCGAGTGATTTATGAAATTGAACAGGATAAGGAGGGGCAGTATCGGATTATGAAGTCTGTAGATTTTAATATCTATGACTACCGAGAGGAGTTTAGCTCTTCAGATGATCTAAAAAAATTTGCCGTTTTAGAGAATTTACAGAGTGCAAAATTCGAATTTTATCGTGCGGACAAGGAAAAATGGGAAAGTACCTGGGATTCGGAAGGCGCTTATGTGCAGGATGAGAGTCGCTTCCCTTCTTTGGTTGCTATTGAATTTGAGATTGTTGATCCGGCAGACGAAAAGAACGTACGCAAATGGCGCTCCGAATTTGCGCCAATTCTATCTCTGAATGCCTCTCTCAAACAGAAAGTAGGGCGTTAAACCGATGAAGCCGAGTCGATCCATAGTGCACAATGATAAGAAAGGTATGCAAAAATTGCTGCGTAATGAGCACGGTATTGCAATGATGCTATCCATTACGACGGTTACGGTGATTGCAATATTAACGGCGGAGTTAATTTATGAGGTCGCAGTCTATCAAAAGGTTGTTAATAATACGGTCGACAATTTACGGGCCAAATACTTAGCTCGAGGTGCACTACAGCTGGGACGTTTGCAAGTGCATGCAGCTAATAAAGCACTTCAGAAAATTAAACAGATTGGTAAAAATTCCCCGGTCAAAAACACCGATGTTAACCAAATTTATAATATTCCTCTCATTCTACCCCCCCCTCTACCCTCCAGTGCCACCTTAGTTGCTAGATCAGCTTTAGACAATTTTAATGAAGAACTGGGGCTTCACAACAGTCAAGTTTCTGTAAAGCTTGTCCCCGATTCGTCGAAATTAAACCTTAATCGACTCATTTGGCTTGCGGAGAGAAAGAAGGACAAGGATAGTGATAAGGATGAAGATGAAGACAGTGACGATGAGGATGGGGAGGGCGAAGATGATGATGACGATGAAAATTCAGAAAAAGAGGAAGATTCAGACAAAGAGACAGAAGAGGACCGAGGCAAACGATTGCAAACCGTTCGCGCCACGATCAGTGAGACCCTGCAAGCCTTGATGGATAAGAAGTTTGAGGATGACGAAGATTTTGCACAAAAATATGACTCTATTACTGCGGATGAATTAGTAGGAAATATTCTCGCTTGGATTGATAAGGAAACTTTTCTGGACGCTGAAGGCGCACCTAAGGAAAGCTTTTATAGTAATCATGATCCTCCGTATGCGCTAAAGAACGCTCCACTCTACTCTTTGTCTGAATTGCATATGGTGAAGGGCTTTGATGACGAACTCGTGGAATTCGTCTCGCAGAATTTTACTGCAGCACTCACGGATGGAATCAACATTAATCGTATGAGTGAGGCTCTAATTCAAGCACTCTTTCCAAGTTTTAATGAGGATATGACTCAGCAGCTTAGTAAGCATAGCAGAGAAGTGGGTTTTTCTAAGATTGAAGATTTTTGGAAATATATGCAGGATGAGTTTGAGTTCTCGGAAGACGATAAAAAGGAATTGGAGAAACGAGAATTAGCTCTGACCACTACTGAAACCGCTTTCCGTGTTCTGATTGAAGCGAAAAGCGGCGATGCTCGTCGAGTTTGGGTCGCACAATTGGGAGCTGCACCACCAGAACAACGGAAGTTAATGAGTCCAGACGAGGCTCGCAAAGAGAGCAAAGACAATCAGGAAAAGACGACTTCAAAGAATGACAATAATCCGCCCCCCATAGTATACTTGAGGACGGACTAAGGAGTATTGCATTGAAGCTGCTCGCAATTGATATTGGATCTGCGCAAGTCAAAGTTTGTTTATTCGATTCGCGCTTCAATCACTTTGAGTTTATCCAGCACCAAGTAATTCCTTTGCCTGATGCGCTCGGCGATTTTGCTATCTCTCGCGGAGGTCTTTCAGAATCCCAAATAAATAGCCTCCGACAAGTGGCAGAGATTTATAATGGCAAAGTGGATCGTATTGTCACGAATGTGCCGAATAACCTATTCACCATTCGGGTGTTGAATTTCCCTTTTTCAGATAAGAAACGGATTACTCAGTCGGCAAGATTTCAAATCGAAGACGAAGTTCCTTTTGATTTAGATAAATGCATCATAGCTATGCAAATTTTTTCGCAATCTTCAAAAAAGACTTCGGCAATGTGCGCTGTCGCTCAAACTAATCAATTGCGCGCCTTTTTGGAAACAATCCAATCTCAAGCTGGCCTAGATGTGGACGTCATCACTAGCCCTCATTCCGCCTTAACCTCATTTTTTAAGCGTCAAAAACAAATCTTTGGCGATAAATCGACAGCAATTATTAACCTTGGCTCCCGCAAAAGCTCGATATGCATTTTCCAAAACTCCATTCCAGTACTGAATCGCACATCTATGGTTGGTGGCTTTCATATATCCACAGCAATTGCCAAAAACTATAATATTACGCGCGAAGAAGCAGAAGCGGCAAAACGCAAGTCTGGCTTTCTTGCTCCCCCTGGCGTGGAACAAACAGAGGAGCAAAAGGTTTTTTCAAATTTAATTGCTAGCGTACTCGATCCTGTACTCCATGATTTTCATCAATGCTTAATGGCACATTTTTCACGCAATAATGCTCGCATCGATCAAATTTTTATCACAGGTGGCACAAGCCAGACTCCGGGTATTTGTGACTATCTAGCGGCTCGCTGGCAAATCCCTACCCACCCGCTGGATATCTCCTCAAGCTTCGAAAATCAATCGCACAAATTAAACTCTAGTGAAGAACTTGTTTTGTCCGAGTCTTTAGCTCTAGGGCTTTCTCAACTTGAAGGGCGCTCTAAACAGGCACTAAATTTCCGCCAAGGTGATTTGCGTTCGAAGAAGTCTGTATTTGACTCCTTAAACCTACGCAATCTTGCTCATCCGATTCGCTTGCTCGCAATTGTCTATGTGGTAATTATTGTGAGCCTGATATTTCAAAATACTTTCCTTGCTCCGCAACGAAAAAAATTACAGCAGCGTCTAGCTTCTGAGATAAAGAGCACCTTACCAAGCTCAAAACGGAGTGATCGAGCGAAATATCGCCGAGAAATGGAACGGACAGGGCAATCAGCCTCTCTCAAGCGCAAAGTCAATCGCATGATCAATGATTTAAAAGTACAGATTGGTACTTCCATCTCCGAAGAGGAATACTCCGTGCTGAACCTATTGCGAGCTCTCAGTGAGTCCGTGCCACGTACAGTGGTTTTAGAAATTCGGAAACTAAACTTGGCCACACCAAACCTTAATCTAGAACTCGAATCATCTAGTCAAACGGACCTCGAATCTGCAATTAACTCGATTAGAAAGCTGAAATGGATTAGCAAGGGACCAGAAGAGCCAAATATCACGAAAAACCCGAGTGGCTTTACAGCCAGAGTGACTTATACGCTCGAGAAGGGTTTGTAAGATGTGGGAAAAATTTGAACCAGTATTTATTCGCCTACGTGACCAAATTCAAGATTCGGAACTCTTTATTGAATTCCAGAGTCGCTTCTCCGAGCTAGAACCGAAGACACAGCAGATTGCTACATTGAGTATTGCTGGAGTCGTGACCTTAATTGTGCTCTATATTCCAGTTTCACTCGCAATGTCAGTGTCCAATAAAAAATCTGCAATCCATTCTGCCCAAGAAACCATTTACTTCTTAAAAAAGTCTAAGAAAGAAATTTCCTCTCTCAATGATCAAGTTCGACAAACGAATCAAGCAAAACGTAAGTCTGTCGATCCAAATGCGAGTTTGCAAGAAATAGCAGCCAAGAGTGCGTCGAAAGCTTCCGTGAGCGAAGCCTCTGTTGAAATCAAAGAAGATGAGGGAGCGGCAGCCAGTATTACGATGAGCTTGAATAAAATTTCCATCCGACAATTGATGGGTGCAATCCATTCGATCGAAGCATCTGGAGCACTCGTAGCAATTACGGGACTCGACGTTGACTTAAAAAATGACCGCAAAGGATATATGTGGGCCAAAGTCACTTTACAAAAAACTTCTTCACAGGCTAGGAACTCGGAACAAAATGAGAATGCGAAAGATAAAGCAAAATGAAAATGCGAAAGGTAAACCGAAGGTTAATCGCATTCAAGTGGGCTATGCACTTTTTAGCTTAACGGTCTTTGCTCTAGTTTTAGTCACAAAGATCCCTTTTGATCGATTTGGTGGCCGGGTGCTAGTAGAGCTCTCGAAAGCCACACAAATAGATTTCGATGCTTCGGATGTAAACATCTCCTTTATTCTTGGCCCTCGAGTCATAATTAAAAATTTGCAAATTCGAGCTCGTTCTGGATCGAAGATGCGTCAAGATAATAAATCCGAGCTCCAGCAGGCTCTAGTTACGGAGGGGATTACATTCGAAGAGTTTGTGTTCAGGCCCAGTATTTTACAATTGATTCAAGCTCAATTTAAAAAGGATGCGATGCCGGGCGGCTCCTTTTCGGCCGATGCTTTTGGTGGTGAAATTTCCGGATCCTTTTCGATGATTGGTAAGGTTGAGACTGAAATCTATGCGAAGAATATTTCGCTCTCTCGCGTCCGCGCTTTGCAACACACTTCAAGCATAAAAGGCCTTATTAATGAGTTGGGATTTGAAATGTCCTCGCAACGCGGACGGCTCGGAATTGCGGACGGTGAGCTTTCCATTGCAGTTAAAGGGCTGGAGTTTAATCCAGGTGTTTTTGTGAATGATAATTTTGTGAAGAGCTTGGGTATATTAAAATTTGGAGATCTCAGTCTAAAAGGGAACGCTAAAAAGGGCCGGCTTCGCTTTAATCAAGCCACGTTAAAAGGCAAAGGTACGGACCTAGAGGCGGACTTAGATGGAGAAGTAAAGCTCAGTGACCCGATCAATCGCAGCTCCATGGACCTTATCGTTCGCGTGACCCCGAGAGATAAATTAAGGCCGATCCTAGAAAATCCGCTACTATCAAGCGTGTTTGCTAAAGATGCCCGAGGCAGATTCGCCACCAAGCTGGAAGGGTCAATCGGCGCCCCGAAGCCAAAGCCCTATAAGCCGGGACCCTAGACCGTAAGCGCGCTAACTACAGCATGTAGTTAGCGCGAGCTCGTATCGTATTCAGATGTAAAAGTTTTGCACTTAATCGTACAAGTTACCCTGTCCGAGATGCTAATTTGATTAACTCATTTAAGCCGGAGCGAACCGTTTCTAAGGTTTTTAGCTTAGTCTCATCGAGCTCACCACGTTTCCGCTTTTCGGAACCTAATTTCTTCTGCTTACGTAATTCTTTAATTCGCTTTTTTGCGCCTTCAATCGAATACCGCTCTCTATAAAGTAGGCGCTTAATCAGCAGAACGGATTCCACATCTTTTTTACGGAAGATTCTTTGCCCGGAGCTATTTTTCATAGGCTGCAGAAGACCAAATTCTTTTTCCCAAAACCGTAAAATGTAAGGCTTGACCCCAGTAATTTCTGCAACATCACCAATGCGGAAATACACCTTGTCTGGAATCACAGTGATACCTGCATCTGCATCCTTATCCGCAGTAGTCTCTTTAGCTAAAATCGTCATTATCATTATTATCGTGGTAACTGTGATTGTGATTATTGTCATTGTCGACTGGACTGCTGTCGCCATTTAGACCATTTTTTAGGACCTGCGACGGACGGAAGGTCAACACTCGACGAGCTGAAATTTCCATAACCTCGCCAGTTTGTGGGTTACGTCCCATCCGGGAGCGCTTCTCTCGCACAACAAAATTACCGAAGCCCGAAATTTTGATCTTCTTCCCCTGGGAAAGTGTGCCCTTCATCGTACTAAAGATCAGCTCGACGAGATCTGCTGACTCTTTCTTTGAAAAACCAATCTTCTCGTGAACGGATTCGATTAAGTCTGCTTTCGTCATGGTGCCCCCTCTTACGTCCATGCAAACCTCTATCGTTTAATGCTAACGTATCTAAATCAAAAGGCAACACGGAAATAACGCAATAAATTAGAGTCCAGCAAATTGAGCCTGATATTTGTCTTGAAGGGTAGAGATGATTTTTTGTTGTACGTCCTGAACTTCTTTATCCGCTAGCGTGCCCTTATCCGAGCCAAGCACAACCCGGAATGCATAGGATACATGCCCTTTTGGAATCCGTTCACCACGATAGACATCAAAGAATTTAATGTCTCGCAGTAAATCTTTTACAGAGGATTTAATCGTATTGCGCAAGTTGTCGGCAGAAATTGATTCTGCAACTGTCGCCGAAAAATCTCGTTCCACATTGGGAAACTTACCAAACGTCTTAAAGCGATGCTTTCGCTCTTCAAAACTTAGGGCCCAATTTAAATCAAGGTCAGCCCCATAGAGGTTCACACGAATATCGTTCTGTTTGCATACGTATGGATGGACTTGTCCTACGTACCCCAATGGTCGATTTCCTTGCATGAGCAACGCCGTTTGCCCAGGGTGCATGTGATAAGGAATCTCTTCCACTTTATCAGGCTTCACAAAACGCACACCACTTTGTTTACCAAAAGCGCCAAGGACTAATTCTAGCCAACCCTTCATGTCGTAAAAATGAATGCTGTCTTTTTCTCCTTGCCAGTCTTCATGAATCGTCGCACCACCAGCTAAAAAAGCTAGCCGCAAATTCTCTTTTGTTAAGGTTTCTGTCCGTGGATCACTCTTTTTAGTTGGACCTACAGAATGAAAGGTTGGGCGAATCTCAAAGAAACGAATATCATGCATGCGGTGAGAAGCATTTAATCGTGCATTGCGCACAAGCCCTGGCAATAAGTCTCGGCGTAATAAATTAAAGCTTTCCCCGAGTGGAGACTCTAAACGAACGAAGTCCTTATCCAATTCCTTTTGTATTACTTCATCATCAATTGACTTAGAGGCCTTTAACCAATTGTTTAGCCCTAAAAGTTCAGCTTCCATATTCGTAAATGTAAAATTCAAAGCCTCTGAAAATCCCCAAGCGGTGAGAAGCTTCCGTATTGTCCGCAATTGTCGTTCTTGCACAGTTACTGCAGTCTCATTTTTGACAAATGCTTCTGGTAATTTTGATGTTAATTTATCAAATCCCCAAAGGCGGATAATTTCTTCAATAATATCTTCCGCAACATGCACATCATTCCGCCAGGTCGGGACAGTGAAGACGAAACCTTCTTCTCCAAGTGCCTTTACACCAAACCCCAGCCGCCCTATTAATTTTGTAATGGTAGCCGGCTCTGGTGCCTTGCCGAGAAGGCGCGTAATTTCACGAAGAGAAACTGTAATTGTGTGAGTGTTGACCTCAAGTGCAGTTTTTGCTTCTGCGTTCTCTACTCGGTGGCCAACCTTGCCACCTGCAACCTTCACAATCAGTTCTGCTGTGCGATCACAAGCCCAGGCGAGGCGCGCCGGATCCACCTTACGCTCAAAGCGATAGGCAGCATCTGTAAGCATCGTATAGTTCCGACTTGTTGCACGCACTCTGGCTGCATCAAAAATAGCAGACTCAATTAAGATATTTGAAGTGGCATCGGACACTTCTGTTTGATTCGAGCCCATTACGCCTGCCATTGCGGCTGTAATCTGTTCCTTCTCGCCAGCAGCAATCACAATGTCATTGGAATTTAAATTCAATTCTCGATGAGAAATTGTCAGAAACTCTTCACCCTCTTTGCCATCTCGAATGGTGATCTTAATACGATTATCTTCCACGAGTGTGTTTGCATCAAATGTATGAATCGGTTGTCCAATTTCGAACATCACATAGGTAGAAATATCTACAACATTATTAGTTGAGCGTAAGCCAATTGCCTCAATACGTTTACGCAACCAGCTCGGACTTGGTCCAACTTTCACGCCTTCTATGTAGCGAACAAAATAGGCTGGGCAGTGCTTGGGGATCTCCGAGGTTATAGACACTTCGCAAGGGGATTCCATTTCTGAAAGTCTCGGTTCTGGTATCTTTAACTTGCAATCAAAAAGCGCTGCTAAATCCCGCGCCACCCCAATATGTGAAAGCGCGTCGCCTCGATCAGGCGTAATGCTGAGATCAAAAACTACATCATTCTTTCCCAAGTACTCGGCAAAAGGAGTACCGGTCTCAGCAGAATTATCGAGGATATAAATCCCTTTTTCACCTTCGGGATGGTTGATTTTCAATTCTGTTGGTGAGCAAAGCATGCCCTCAGAGGTTTCATCGCGAATTTTGGAGAGCTTAATTTCCAAGCCATCCGGAATCACTGCGCCGATAGTGGCAACCGGAACCTTCTGACCTTTGGCAATATTTTGCGCACCACAGACAATATGGAGGATTTTTTCTTCATCTCCTAATGCTTTGCCTACAGAAACTTTCGTCAGTGACAAGCGATCCGCATTTGGATGTTGTCTCTTCTCTAAAACTGCCCCAACAAATACTTTATCTAGCCCCATACCTTGGTCTTCAATAGCTTCCACTTCAAGACCTGCGTAAGTGAGCTTTTCTGCAATTTTATCCGCCGTCACATTTTGCGGCAGATCCACATATTCTTTTAGCCAGGATAGAGAAATCTTCATACAAACTAAAAACCTTTATCGAAACTGTTCCAGGAATCGAATATCGTTCTCGTAAAAGAGGCGGATATCATCTACTCCATAAAGCAGCATCGCAATTCGTTCTATTCCCATACCGAAGGCGAAGCCTGTATACTTACCTTCTGGGTAACCAACTTTTTCGAACAAAGACGGGTGAACCATTCCAGCCCCCAAAATTTCAATCCAACCGCTTTGTTTACAGATGCGGCAGCCTCTCCCTTTACAGAAAATACAAGTACAATCCACTTCCACCGATGGCTCGGTGAATGGGAAGTATGAGTTTCGCAAACGGATCTTCGTTTTCGGACCAAACATTTCTTTAGCGAAATACTCGAGCGTGCCCTTCAGCTCCTCTAGAGAAACACTCTCATCTACATAGAGCCCTTCCACCTGATGAAACATTGGCGAGTGGGTAGCGTCCACATCATCATTGCGATAAACCGCACCTGGGGCAATCACTTTGATTGGGGGCTTTTCTGCGAGCATAGTACGAATCTGAACAGAACTAGTCTGCGTGCGCAAAACAATATTTTCGCGCACATAGAGCGTGTCCTGCATGTCTCGAGCGGGGTGATCGGCCGGTACATTCAATGCTTCGAAATTGCAAAAATCCGTTTCGATTTCCGGTCCCTCAACTACAGAAAATCCAATACCCGAGAAGATATCAATCATACGGTCGCGAACTTGCATTAGGGGGTGAAGTGCGCCGAGTGGAGCCCGCATCCCCGATAAGGTAATATCAATCGATTCCTTAGCTATCTCCGCTTCAATACGAGCCGTTTCTAGTCGCGTTTGTCCAGAACGTAGCTCCGACTCTAAGAAATCGCGCAATTCGTTTGCCTCTTGCCCGATTTTAGGCCGATCTTTACCATCTACATCACCCAGGCTTTTGAGGACTTCCGAAACCTTCCCCTTTTTCCCCAAATACATAGTGCGCAGATCTTGAACCTGAGGCTCAGAGGTGATCTCTTGGATCTTAGCATTCGCTTCCGTTTTTAATTCAGCTAATCGATCCAATAATCTATCTACAACGGTCGACATAGTACTCACCACTCTAACGAAACAGCCCAACACCCGCAATTTCAATTACATAGAAAAATTAAGATACATGGAGAACTAAGATGCTGCGGTGGTGGTGGCAGAGGTAGGAGCAGCTTTCTTAACGATAGCCGTAAACGCTACTGGGTCATGTACAGCAATCTCAGAAAGCATCTTGCGGTTAAGCTCGATCTTATTCTCTTTTAAACCATGGATAAGGCGACTATAGCTCGTTCCATTCAGCTTTGCTGCTGCAGATATACGAGTATTCCATAGAGCGCGGAACTCACGCTTACGGTTCTTACGATCGCGAAATGCGTACGCTAGCGAGCGATGTAAGGTTTGTAAAGCCACTTTAAATTTGTTCTTGCGCCCAAGGACAAACCCCTTAGCGGCCTTTAAAACTTTATTCCTTCGTTGTCGGGCTTTCGTTCCGCGCTTAACTCGTGACATTGTTTAATTCCTTCTTCTCAACAAAATTCTAAACTACATTGTGCAACCATATGGTAGAATACGGGCAAAATTTTGCGCATCTGACTCATGAACAACACCTGTTCCACGAAGGTTTCGAAGTTGCTTCCGTGGAGAACCAACGTTCAAGTGGCGAACCCCTACTCGTGAAAACTTAAACTTCCCAGAGCCAGTTTGCTTAAAGCGCTTTGCTGCCGCACGACGAGTCTTGATTTTTCCACCTTTACCTGGTTTGCAAGTCATACCAACTCCTATGGGGCCTTTGCTGCTTTTGCCGGTGATGCCTCTGCAGGATCTGCGTTCTCTGGCGAAGAAGCCTTTTTCTTCGCAGCCACCGGAGACTTAGCCTTGTACGGCACTAGTATCATAATCATACGCCGTCCTTCAAGCTTTGGATGACTTTCCGGGGCAGCAATTTCCTCGGTAAGTGCAATTAATCGGTCCATCATCTCTTTACCATGTGCCCTTGCGTAGGCCATCTCCCGACCGCGAAATAATAAAACCACTTTTACCTTATTGCCACGCCCAAGGAATTCCTCCATACGGCGATATTTCACATTAAAATCATGCTCTTCGATACGAGGGCGAAGCTGAATCTCTTTTAGGCTAATATTGACCTGCTTCTTCTTAGCCTCTTGCTCCTTCTTTTTCTTTGTATACTTCAGCTTTCCGTAGTCGAGTATTTTGCAGACCGGAGGTTTAGCCTCAGGGGCTACTTCAACGAGGTCTAGGCCGCGACTCCGTGCCATACCTAGGGCCTCCTGGGTCTTTACAACCCCTAATTGCTCTCCATTTTCATCGATAAGGCGCACTTCCGGCACACGAATACGTTCATTTAACCTCGTCTTATCAGCATGCGGCCCTTCTCTACGATATCGTCCGCCTCCTCCTCCGCTCATTTTTTTCAGAACTCAGCTCCTCCTGTAAACATTAAATTTGAATATTAAACTCAAACAAAACCTCAAAGACCCGTAATAACAGGCTTCTAAATGTCCGTCAAACTAGCATAACAAAAAGCCCCCCAAAACCCTATTAATTCTAAGGCGTTGTGGAGGCTTTAACCAGAGGAATTTTCTATTCAACAGACACTACAATTGCATAGGGTTGTTTTCCAGAGCGTCCCATCGGTATATTGTGGCCTTTCACGCGAATAGAAAGCGTAGTATCGGCTTGGGCCTTATAGTCCACCTGTTCCACATTATTTGTGCGATCTGCAGTAGAACCATGATTCGGAAAAAACTGCTCGCCAGCGGCGTTCACTACTTTTAAATCGAGGTCGTTTACTAGTGCCTTCGAAGCCAATGCGGCCCCAGCTGCATCTGTGTAAGCGAGCGTAACGCGAATAACTTGTCCCGCACTTACCTGAAGCTTCGCTACATCTTCCGATTCACCCGTGGCTAGGCCGATTTCACGATCCACAAATGTATAGGTCCGACCACTATCAACCATCGCATCTACGTCCACACGGCCATAGCCCTGGTGGTTGTTCGGACGGGTCGTAGGATGCTCCTGTCCTCGTGATCGTTCGCCAAACTGACCTGGGTACAAGTCAAAAGCCGAGTTGACCACCGCCGCCTTAAGCAGCGCAGCAGACAATTTGCCAGCACCCGTCACAGCTAGGATATGCTGACGAATCAGTCCCATCGCACCAGCAACTAGGGGGGTCGACATGGAAGTACCACCCATATAGAGGTAGTGGTCATTGAAAGCCCCCCAACCTTCCCCTGCTTTTGAATTACGAGAGCGGGCGGCAACAATATTTGTTCCCGGCGCAACTACGTCCGGCTTCACCCGACCATCAGCAGCTGGACCACGAGAAGAGAACGCGGCTAGTCCATTTTCGTGGTCCGACAAACGAGAGCTTGCAATGGGCTCAACGCCCCAGTTCTTTTCACCGCCTCGCAACTCCTGCATAGTGCGCTGAATACCACCAGCTATTAGGTAGTTCTTCGACGACCCAACAGTTAAAGAATTCTTAGCAGACCCAGGGGAACTAAGCGATCCCTCATCGATTATACCGTCATGATTCAAGTCTTTACCGGAATTGCCTGCCGCAAAAATAGCCAAGAAATCCTGGTTTTCAAACATATAGGCATCGACCTGACGAGCCATAGTGTCGTAACGACCGTTCGCTTCGCGTCCCCAAGAGTTAGAGTGAATACGAGCGCCGTCCTGGTAGGCGTTGTTGAAGAGCGTGTCTGCGCCTGGTGGGAAAAGGTTATTGAAAATATCGCTCCACATACCTTGCACAACTAGCTTCGCTCTGTAGGCAGTGCCACGAATCGCACCCCCTGAGTTTGCGCCATTTCCGGCAATCGATCCAGCCACATGCGTTCCATGCGAGTGTGGATCGCCCCAGCTCGTGCCACCTAAGCCTAGCGCCCGGCCGGTGTGGAAATTACCAATAAAATCTAAATGTATGTCCGTCTTACTACCTTTATCGAGGCCAGTGTCTGCATAGGCAATGAATTGCCCAGTGCCATCTACACCAGCCGCATAGGCTTTCTCCACGTTTAGAATCTTAGTTCCACTTTCATAACCGGTAATTTCCGTCGGCGCTGCTTCTGGTTCATCACCTTCGGTCAAGAGCTCGTTTCTCTTTAGATGGAATGACTTCACGGGAATATAGCGTTCCACCCAAAGCACTCCTTCCATAGCGGCTAAGCGAGAAACATCGCCGCGAGTAATTCGGCCAGCAAAAATATTCTTTCCGACTCGACCAAGCTCTGCTTTGAAAAGTGATAGAATGGGTTGAGTGTCTGCTCCGTCGTACACGACAACTGTTACCAGAATATTCTCGTTAGCAGAGAAAATTCCAAATCCAGTTAGTCCCGGCTCAACATTTAGACCCTGACCGTACGCGATCACGCGCTCGACAAAATCAAAGCGCGCTAACTTTGCTTTTGAACCTTCGCCAAGCAATCGAACGAGGAGGGTATTGTTTGGAATATAGCGTAAAACTGTGGAACCAATGGCTTGAAGCTTCCGCTTCTCATGCTCGTGAATGGAAGACTTCCATTGCACTAACCAGAGGTTGGATTGATTTTTCGTATCCCCCACTGCTAGAAGACTAAGCGAGTCTACGCCTATCGCTCCCACCTTAAGTTGAATAGGGCTTGGCTCTGCCGACGCAACGGCTGGCATCAGCAACATGACCATTACAGCGAACAATCCAAAACTTCTTGTTCCAAAGCTTCCCATTTGTTTCCAGGCACTTTTCATTACTTCCCCCTTTTGCTTGAACTTCTTTTTTCTTTGCACTTCAAAAGGATTAGACCAAAAGAGCGGCAGCGTCGCAAAAATCTCTATTTGTTATTTACTAACAAAGACTGTTAACTTCTGAAATTACACTATTTTAAAGATTTTTTATGGGCCTTGTGATATTGTGATAGAATTCTCTCGATTCAGAGCGTTATTAGTTTGCCAACTGTGGTGTTTTTTTCGTTACAGAGAAGGCGGCGCAAAAAGCCATTAGAGGAGTCCGTCCGGATCTTTTTCCTCTTTCAAACGGGCCACAAACTTCTTCACGTCCTGGGACCTTTCTTTGGCCGCTACAAGAATTACATCAACCGTATCGATCACCATCATATTGGTTACACCGAGTAAGGCCACTGTTTTCATTGGTGCGTCGACTAGATTATTTGTCGAATCGATTGCCATGATTTGTTTTGCTTTTCCTACACCACCCTCTGTATCTGGATACAATTCATATAGTGACTGAAAAGAACCCAAGTCATTCCAATCAAAACTAGCCGGAATAACGACAACAGATTCACTCTTCTCCATTAGGGCGTAATCAATGCTAATCGTTTCTGCTTTTTCATAGGACTTCCGCAAGCTCGATCCGTCATCCGCCTCTCCCGATACCAGTCCGTTGCGGAAGTCTATAAACGCATCCAGCAGTGCGGAGTTCGTCTTCTGCATTTCAGTAAAAAAAGTCCCAACAGACCAGATAAACATACCTGCATTCCAAAAGTATTGCGGATCTTGGATCATTGTTTCTGCTACTTCCCGTTTAGGCTTCTCCACAAAACGATCTACAGCATTCACTCGGTCATCTTCCGCGAGAGGTTCAGCGCAACGGATATACCCATAACCCGTCTCCGCACGAGAAGGTGTAATACCGACGGTAATAAGCTTATTTTGTGTCGCCGCCACCTCACTGGCCATGCGCATGACAGACAAATAGGCATCAACTTCAGAAATCCAATGATCTGCCGGTACCACCATCGCCACAGCTTCCGGGTCTTTAGCTCGCAACCACTCCATCGCCATCGTTATACAAGGAGCCGTATTTTTCCCCTCGGGCTCACAAAGTATCTCTCCCTTAAACTCAGGTAGGGACTCTTTCGTAATCGAAAGTAATTTTTTAGTCGTAATAATAATAATATTTTCAGTTTTCAGCGAAGTCTCAAAACGTTCGACTGTTGCCTGTAATAAAGATTTGTCTTCGATAATATTTAGGGTTTGCTTTGGTTTCAGAGCACGGGAACGAGGCCAAAATCGCGTACCACTGCCGCCTGCCATAATTACTAACCAACATTTACCACTGAGCTCACTCATGTTGTTTTTTCAGAACTATCTACTCTTCCATAACGATCTTCCAAACGAACTACATCATCCAAATACGGCGTGGAGACTTCAAAAATCCGGCAATCGGAGACAGCTCGCATTCGATGCTTCCTCTTAGGTGCAACATGTGCGGCCTGACCTGGCCTTAAAGTATGTGTCACCACTTCGCCACTGTCGTTTTCCAGCTCGAGGGCCAACTCGCCTTCAGTTACGTAAATACTTTCTTCTTTTACATTATGAAATTGAAACGACAGTTCATGACCCGCTTTAATGACTAGAACTTTCCCAACATAATCTCTCGTGTGGGCAAATATCTCTTCATGCCCCCATGGTTTTTCTACTAACCGAATTTCAGGGATCTGTTTCACTGAACCTTCCTCACAAAAAAATCCTTAATTAGGCCTTCTTGCTTATATGAACGAGCCGTTTTCAATGCAGAACTACGAGATTCATACTTGCCTAAAGCCACGCGAAACCAACGACCGTTCTTAGACTCAATCGAAGGCAAAATTCGCGGTTCTAAACTCTGCGATTGTAATCGACGAATATGTCGCTCAGCATCTCGTTTTGTTGGGTAGGAACCTACCTGAATTACAAAATGAGGTCCAGTAAAGACAAGCTCTTTCTCGAGAGATCCTGTCCTGTCCGTAGCGGGTTCATCCACGCCTTCCTCAGTACGTTTTTCAATTCCTGCCTTTTGTAGTGCTTCGAGTAACTCTACATCGGAGTCCTCAACCGAACCTTTTGGATCAGCATAATTGGGTTCAACCTCAACAGTACCTGGTTCGATATCCGACTCGATATCGGACTCAATACTGGATTGATCCTTTGTATCTTTTGTGTTTTTATTTGAGTTGTCCGCCGGTTGACTGGGATCAAGCACACTCTGCTCTTCTATTTTCTTCCCTACTTTATTTTCACTGCCGAGAGTGCTACCCTCAATTGGCCTAGCTTCTCGCAATCCTTCTTTAGCCGTTATTTCTTCCATTGCGGCCTTACGACCAACGATCTCCCCATACTTCACACCGACGGTGAACGTAAGCGCGACTGATAGCAAGAAAAGGAGTCCTAGAATGAATACTTCCTTGCGCTCCACAACAAAAAGCGATGGCTTCTTTGACATTGATATCCTCCCACAAGCGTTGCAACAGCCGCATTCAAGTATATAGGGCAAGCCGAAGGGGGGAAAGCTTTTTGACCGCTGGTTCAGTTAGAAATCCATATTAAAGACAATTTTTCTCCCTTAGACCCTCTTAATTTTACCTTAATAGGGCACAAGAATTGCTTTTAGCCGTAAATTATGAATAAGGGAGTTAATTATGAATCGAAAACTGCAAGCCAAAAATCGAAGCCTACCGTATCGATGTCCAGTCTCGTGGAGATATTCCGAACGAGGGCAAAGTCTAATCGAATATGTCATTCTAGTCGCGCTAATCGCGCTTGTATCCGTTACAGCAGTTCGGTCCGTGGGCTCCGTAATTTCAAAAAAGATGAACGAAGTAAAACAAAAAATCCAAGACAAAGTCGAAGTTCGTATTTCACCAAGATAGTTTTTTGCGGGAAAGAGCAAGGACAAATTCTTATTGAAGCCGTAATCGCTTGCTCTATTTTAATTTTTGCTATTTCCGCAATTGGAGCCACTTGGCTTCGATTAGGTGGTCTAATCCAAAAAAACTATCAGCAAGAAAATGAATATCTGGATCGAATCAATCGTAATGAGAGATTGCCAAGGAACATAAATGAATCTGGATTTATCTCTGTTATTGGAATTCTATTTATCTGCCTGGCGACAACAGTTCTTTTTACTGGAATATCTATTGCCCTGAAGCAGCAAGAGCATTTATCGATCAAACATAGACTTCAAGTTTGCGCATTAGAGAGCATAAATCGCCACAGTAAGCTACTTAAAGAACTAAGAAGACTAAATCAGATAATGATTCCACTTCGTGCCACGGTTATTTCTCTCCGAACAGCTAGACTAGTCCCAGGTGCGGGCAGCGTGGTTGCGACTGTTGCTGAAAAGATTGCCTTAAAGTCTCTGAAGCTACTTCAACTCTCTCAGAACAGTTTAATTAAGAAGACTCGTATTCAAAATACTATCGCGATCCGCTGCAGACATAGCAAATTCTCTTCCCATCCACTCATTTGCCGACAGCCTAAAATTCGCCCTCAAACACTTCGTCGCAAAAAAACTCCCTTTCGGGACGTAGCCGGCCATCTCTATCTTACACAAGCAATTCACCAAATATTTACTACTCAATGCTGGAACCCAAAGTCTTTGAGTCGAGATAGTCGAACCAAAATTTCATTATATGGAGATGAATCACTACGATGGAACCACTTAAGCTATGCATACAAAAAATGAAAAAGGCTCTTTACTCTTGGAGACCGTCATGCTCCTCTCTATCTTTGCGGTTCTCTTTCAAACGTCACTGGTCATTTTTGAGCAATTGCAGAGTCGACAAATCACAATCCGACAAGAAAGAAACCGAATTGTTCAAAAATTCGATTCGCTTCCTCAAAAAAGATTTTCGTCCAAGTTCCGTCATAATCACCGCACTACTTATTAGTTTTTGCCTTCTGTCTCTTGTTACGCCTGCGGATGAAGTCGATTCAGAGCTAGAAAAATTAAAAATTCGAGGCTGGATAGGTATTGAATCAGAGTTGATCCCCTGTCGCATCATATTAGATCGTGGTCAATACTATGCAATTTATAACAGCGAACAAATTGAGGAATTCTATGTCACGAATGCCGCCCGCTTCTACACATCCCCTTTAGCTGCAGAACGTTTACTAACTATTCAATCCAACAGAGATATTGATCCAGGGTTTTGCGGAAAAATTTCCTCTCCCAACTTTATTGAATCTATTTAGTTCAAACCTATCCTTAGGAGGCAAAATGCAATTCTTTTCGTACACGCTAATAATTTCGATTTTTTTCAATACACTATTCAGCAATATCTGTGAGGCCAGAAGCAACCTCTATATATTCTCCGAAATTCAGAGTGTTGAAACTGGAGACAGAGCCCTAGATCTATATCAATGTATCCTTGCGAAGACTAATTTTCAGCCAGAAATCTTAACAGAACAAGAAAAAAGGTATCCTCGACTGGATTTAATTGAAACGAGAAAATCCCTTGTAATGAAGCTACATGTAGACCAGGGTGAACAATATCTTCTCCATCGTGGGAAAAAAACAAACTTTGTAACCATTGGTTGCCGGAAGGCAAAAGAGCTCAGCTTTAAAGATAAAAATAAGGGTTTACAGCAACTTGCCCCTAATTGGAGTCTCGATAAGGGGCCTTCATTGATTACTGACACAAGTACACAGCCTAGCTTCTTCAAAAAAAACTGGCCTTGGTTGCTCGGAGGGGCGGCCGTTGCAGTCGCCGCAGCAGTCTTAATTGCCAAAAAGCCTAGTCCCCCCCCAAGAGGATTGCCAAAAACAGTCATTCAGGGAGTGAATATTCGTTAAATAGACAATAAATTCTTCTAAAATAGCTCAACATTTCTACCCTGATTCCGATCACATTAGTGCTGGCTGCTAAATAGCTGGTATTACACAAACATCAAAGAGGTAACTTGATGAAGACAAAAACCTTTAAAACTGGAAAAGTAACATGTAAGTCGTACCTTAAGCCTGTGGGGATGGGGTTCGAAGTTGGCTTTAAACTTGGTCTAAAGACTTTGTTCCTAGGCCACTTTATAAAATCTGCAGAGGCAAACCTTTGGTACAATTTTATGAACCGCGAGATTCGTAAAGTTGGGCAAAAGTATAAGGTAGGACCCAAGCTTCCTGTGACTTGGTTTGCGACATTTATTTCGCAACACCTGACACACAAATACTGCACACATCAGCAGAAGTTGCTCGCTAAAGATGAACGGGAAGCAATTCGCAAAGAAAAAGTAGCTATACGTAAGTACAAACAATGGAATCGCAACTGGGTTCCAAGTGAAAAGAAGCCACTCATTAGGGCAGCCTAACGTCAGCGGCGAAGCTGCCATGATTTGGCAGTTGATCTGAATTTCCTCTGGTCAGCTGCCTTTTTTTTTCAAATTTTTTGCAAACATTTCTGTGGCGAAAGAACTCGGACGATAGGTGATGAGTTCGCTATCGCTAAAACTCCATTCCTCATGGTTCAACCAATTCATTGGAATTAGTGAACGCAGTCGACGCTCCTGATCCTTATCAAAAAACTCATATAACGGGATACAAGAGCGTAGATATTCCGGAACTTTCGCGTCCTGCAGTCGTTTTTTAATTGAGGCATTCATGGATGCATCGTCGCGTTTCATCAAAACACCAAAGCCCTTACGCAGCTCCCACACTCCCAGCACAGACTCAAAAGCAGATCCCATATTCTGCAGACGCTGAAATTGCCTTAACTCTTCCTCCTTCGACCACCACGCCAACCAGCCGCAGGACACCCAAATCATCCCTCCAGGTGCGTTAACTTTGCCAAAGCCTTTCCGCAATACAAGGTTTAGTGCCTCAATATGCTTACGGTAAAGAGATACACCAAGGAATTCAGACCACAGGGATTGCGGTAGCTCTGTAAATTTTGAAATGCTCGCGATCCTGACTCCAGATTTTGGCTCACTGGTAAAGACAGAGGACTCTCTATACGAAGCTACCGCCAGTCCACTCGACCAACTTTTGCGAGCATCTTCTGCAAGATTTGCTAGGCGTTGGACAGCCCCCGGTCTGCGCATCTCTAGTTTAGGAAAAATTTCTGAACGTAACCAATTCCGATCGAAGCGTTTGTCTTGGTTGGTTTCGTCTTCAATCCATTTTAGCTCATTGGTTATAGCGGTGCTTTGGATCTGCGAATCTAGAACAGAAAGCATTGGACGCAGCCAACGGCCTCTACTTGGGGCAATACCACGTAAGCCGCGTAAGCCTGTGCCTCGTAAGATATTCAAAAGTACCGTTTCTGCTTGGTCTCGACTGTGGTGTGCCGTCGCCGCAAAATCTTCCGCCTTCATTAGGAATTCAATCTCTCGATATCGATACTCCCGAAGTTCAGCTTCGCTTTTATGCTCCCCTTCCTTAAACGGAAGTTCAATTAAAGAAAACTCAAACCCATAATCTTCAGCACATCTGGCGACAAAGTTAGCATCTCTTTTTGCCATCCCCCCCCGCACCCCATGGTTTACATGAACAATCTTTATTGCAGAAAATTTTGCCAAGTCGCCCGCTCCCCAAAGCTTAGCCACCAAATCTAACAGAACCATCGAGTCTCTCCCGCCAGATACAGCCAACCACAACGTCGCTCCTTCTCTCATTTGGATTTCAATATTCAAAAAAAACTCACGAATACTGGTCATAATGGAATGCATAGATAACCCCATCGACAAATAAACCTCTTCGAAAAAGTAAAAAAATCAGAGTAAATTAGAATTGATTAGAATAAATATTTAATTACTGCAAACCCACCAACAAGCAAAACTGTAAAAAGAATCGTAAAGGTGTTGAAATATTTTTCCACAACACCTTTTACGGGGGCGCCAAAAAAAAAGAGTAAGGCCCCGACTATAAAGAATCGCAAGCTCCGTCCTAGAGCTGCCCCGACAAAGAATGGCAGTAGCGGCACTGAAAACACACCCGCCGCCACGGTGCAGACCTTAAAAGGAATCGGTGTAAAGGCCGCCATGAATACCGTCCAAAAAGCATTCTCCTCATACAGGACTCCAACTTTTTCAAAAACTTCCGCCGAAGTCACCACGCCAATAAAATATGGCTCCAACCAATACCAAGCAAAAGCTCCAAGGGCATATCCACCAAAGGCACCTATGACCGAAAATGCAGCTGCCAGGAAGGCAAAATGAAGAGCTTTTTTCGGGCGAGCGGCCCCCATAAGCATAAGCAATACATCCGTTGGCACAGGAAAAAAAATTGACTCCGTGAAGGCCAACGTGCAGAGCGCTGGTTGACTGTAACGGTGCTCCGACCATTTTAGTGTCCAGTCATAGGTTTTGCGGAGAAGAGTGAAGGGATTAAGCCAATGAATCAGTTTAATTGATTGTGTTTGCTCCATAGCAGCGCCCTCTTCCAAAACTTGCAGCATCCGAGAAAAATTGGTAGCCGTATCCAAGAGAATTGGTAGCTGAGGTGAGACTTGAACTCACAACCTCCGCGTTATGAATGCGGTGCTCTAACCGGTTGAGCTACCCAGCCAAAAATTGTAGGCGCCAAGCTATATAGGGAGCGCGCTCCCGTCAAGACACAATCGGAAAAAACCTTTAATAAAAAAGCGTTACCTCTAACGGAAAAAATTCTTTACTCCACGGAAAAAACTTTAATTCCATGGTGGAGCTGGTTATACCAGGGCAAGACGCTCAAGGTAAATGAAATGCTCAAAGTAAACGAAATATTTTTCTCGATCCAAGGTGAAGGCACGAGCCAGGGGCGCCCTTGCGTTTTCGTTCGTCTAACTGGATGCAAACTTCGCTGCTCCTATTGCGATACGAAATACGCCTATTTCGAAGGTGAAGACATGGAGATTCCGAATATTTTGACCGAAGTGGCGAAATACGACTGCAGATTAGTGCAAGTCACTGGCGGGGAGCCATTGGAGCAGAAGCAGTGTCCAGAGCTTCTGTCACGCCTACTGATAGAAAACTATGAGGTTTTACTCGAAACTGATGGCGCCGAAGATTTGAGTGTGGTGCCTAAAGGTGTGCGAATTATCATGGATGTGAAAACTCCAGGGTCGGGAATGCTTAACCCTAAAAGCATAAAAAATATCCGCTGGTTAAAGGACAAAGATGAACTAAAGTTTGTGCTTACGACCACGGATGACTACGAATTTGCGAAACGTTTTCTCAAAGAATGTCGTATATCAAAAGATCAGACCATTCTATTTTCGCCGGTCATGGAGTCGATGGAACCACAATGGCTTGCCGAGAAGATCCTTGCCGATCGCCTTCCCGTTCGTATGCAAACGCAATTTCACAAAAGCATTTGGGGCGACCGTCGGGGAGTTTGACAAGACAGCTTAGGTCGCGTAGTTTCAACTCTCAATCTAGGCATAGGTGACGTGCCAGAGTGGCCTAATGGGGAGGTTTGCAAAACCTTTTTTCGGCGGTTCGAATCCGCCCGTCACCTCCATTTA
>JAAHTH010000130.1_pt1 | contig 69797 bp, 78 predicted proteins | sample 6116091 | NCBI WGS metagenome assembly JAAHTH01 (sample SAMN13939990, study PRJNA603662) | sponge metagenome | isolation source: marine sponge | host: Mycale hentscheli | place: New Zealand | collected 2006 | reverse complement strand
GAAACTTTTTAACTAAATCTTCAGTAACTGCCATATTATAATTTAATATAGGTATGCTAGGATCCAATTCTAATTTGCTAATATCTTTAGGAGTAATAACCTTGTATGCTTTAGCTCCTTCTTCTTTTGCCCATTCATGACCAGTATCAGTATTTACTGCTGCATAGATTTTATGAAGATCACTTTCAACATCAGCTGATTCTTTTAATAAATCTTCTCTACCTAATTGCTTATATACTTCTTTTCTAGTTTTCTCCATCTTTTCAGCATACTTAGGATCACTCTTTCTATTAAAAACTACTTGCTGAGTTAAAGAACCACTAATCTTTTTAACATCTTTCTTTCTGGTTTTAATTAACCATGCGGCTAAATCCTTTATAGAAAGATCTTTAAATCTACCTTCAGCATCAGGTGCATCTGAATGATGAAACTCAGGAGCCCCTTTAGGCTTATTCTCATTTATGAATTGTTCAAATAATTTTAAGTACTTCAAAACAAAATTTAATTTGTTTATATATTCCTAAAGATTGCATCAGATATCCATTGGTGCAAAAGATCATCATGAGGTTGTGGGTCAGATGTAGAATTACCTTTAAATACAACATCATTCATTTGAAGCATTTCTTCTTCTAATTGTTTTAAACCATCTAGTGCTTTACCATTAGGATCAATTAAGAATTCTGTCATGTTTGGGAATGACTGAGGATTAAAAGATTTTAATAACATTTCACTCACAAGATTAAAATGTCTTTCATATAAATGTAAAGAATGTGCAATGTGAGTGTATGTACCTAATTCTAATTCAGGATAATATTTACGTAGATGCTCTAACATCTGTATTTGTAATAAACAGAAAAATGCAACATCTGTTGGTGTACCTAAGATAAGATCATTGGATCTCATATCTAAAGTAAAGTTTAATTTATTATCTCTTATTTGAAATATACCATTAAGAGTACATACAAAATCTTTATTACCTTTCCACTGATGAGAAGGTTTGTTAAAATGTATAATTGCTTGTCTTGAATCCTTATCTTGAATTAAAGAATCTAATGCCCATCGGTATTGATTTCTGCCATCATCTAACTCCTCGGTAAAGATAAGATTACCATAAGCAGAATTAACTGAACCATCTTTATTTTTAATTTGATCCCAGAATTTTGCATAAGGTGTAATAAAGTCAGCATCTTTACGACCAGTGAAATACCATACTAACTCCGCTGCAATATATTTAAATTGACTACTCCTACGAGAATTATCATAAAGACAAAATGTAGGATCTTCGATAACTAATGCTGCATCTGATACTTCAAATATTTTCATACCTCTTGGCGATGAAATATATTGAGGATTATGTATAATATCATTTAATGCTAATTCATATGCATCAGCAAAAGTTTCTCCTTTATATGTTCTCATTTGTTTTTATTTTTCTAATATTTTTTAATGCAATTTCTAAACGATCAGCAAATTCCATATAAGTATATTTACCGCCTTTATTTAATAACCTTCTACTCTCAATAAGTACCTCATCTCTTATTCCTTCATTATGAGCTTCATATAGTAAGTCTTCGGCTTTACACATTATCAAACATATTTAATTGTTTAGGTGAACCTGTGATTGTATTCTGATGCCGTAGAAAATCAATAATAATATTTGATACCTCTTCAGCACTCATGGTTCCTAAATGGATTTTTAATTTATTTTTAATTTTACTTAGTCGGTGTGCTCTATTAAAACCATCAACTTCGGCCTTTACTTCTTCTTCATTACCATAAAATGATAATCCATCATCTCTCTTTAAAATAGTATGTGGGTCATTTGTTAATGTAATAAGATAAAGTTCTTTTCTTAATTGTTTTACATATTTCTTTTCAATATCAAAAACATAATCACCTGAATACTCTCGATAAAGAGGGGAGTAAACACTTTCACCTAAATGTGATCTATTAAAAATAAGATTAATATCTTTATCTTTAGATGCCATCATAAGCTTAAACATATCATCATACATTTTTTGTGAATATGATATATGTTTTTCTTTGTCATCTTTAAACGGTAGAGAAGAATAATGTAGCTTTTGAAATACTAAATTATTAACCTTTTCAATAATAAGATTTTGTTGAGTGTCTTTGCCTGTATTATCGGTACCTTCTATGATAATGAATTTACTCATTGTTTTATTTTTATATGGTTAAAAGTTAGAATTGTTTATTTCAATATCAAAATCAGTAAAGTCGGCAAAATCTAAATTATCTGCTTCCATTCTACGATCAATAGAATCCCCAGGCATTTTCCTATCCTCTAATCGCTTTCTCCTAATATCTTCTGATACATTTAGATAAACAATAGTACATTCTTTTCTATCAACAGGATCAATATGAGTTATTCCTTTAGGTGTCATAATAAAAAGATTACAGCTTGTTGTGAACTGTCTTTGACTTGTACCGTAATACCAACCATTAAATTCAATCCACTCATACCAGTAGCCTTGATTAATTTTTCTTTTAAACATATCATCTGTTAAAAAGAAATAATCCTTGCCATCTATTTCACCTTCTCTAGGCGGTCGAGTAGTATAAGAAATTCCATACTGAAACCCTCGACCGCTAAGGATCTTTCTCATGTGATCTTTTCCAGCAGCAGCCTTCCCTACTAAAATAATTTTATTCATTTACACCTTCTGATTTAGTTTCTTTAACTTCGAAGGTATCTTTTAGTCTTTCTAAACAATCTTCAGCCTCTGCTAATGATTTTGTTTGTTCAACCATTTCATCAATGATTTGAGGGTGTTCACCAATACCTACTGGATTAGTTAGGTATACAGTTAATGTTGCTATTGCCTTTTGTTGTTGTGCTACGAATTGAGCCTTAAGCGCTTCATAAAGCGCATTTGAATTTGTACTTGCCATATTTAGTTTATTAAAAGTTGAGTGTGATCGTAATTATTTTTTATTTGTTCATTAAAGAACTTTCCTTGTGATTCAGCTTTACACAAGTTTTCATATACATCAGGCTCTACATTATTGTATTCATATAATGCACCTGAATTAAATTCAATTTTAAGTGACTTGTTTGGGAAATTGTAAATGACTCTATTTATCATTGAAGAGTCTACTGAAGAGTTTTGTTCTATCATCATTATTATTTTATTTTAGTAATTTTATAAAGTGTCTTTGCTTGCTCTATGGATAATTGTTTGGTTTGAGCAATCCATTCCCATGCCTTTGATTCTGTATCTGTTTCACATGCATTAACCGTGGAACCGCCAACTGTTTCAAATTTATACTTAGCCATAATATTGTTTATTTTTATATTGCTTTTTCTTAAAAGGTTTAAGTTATTTTATTGCTTTCTTTAAAGTTTCTAAGTCAGAAAGATACATATCTTTAGGATCGGTACCTTCTATGATTTTCTTTTCAGCTTTCTTATCAGCTTCTTGTTTTAATAATTCATCAAACCTTTCTTTCGTTAAAGAATAGATAGGCATATTTAAAAGGTAATTATATGAACCGTCAATTTTATCAAACTCATTTGCTTCTAAGTAAATTATAATAGATTTTTTAGGTGCATTGTTTACTGTAAGTTTACCATCAATAATATCTTTTATGAATCTTGCCTTATTTGAAATGATAAGTAATTCTCTTTCTAACTTTGCAATCAGATAAGCCTTTCTTTTATCATACCATTTTAACCTTACTTCTACAAAGTGATTAACTATTTCTTCTACCTTATTAAAAATTTTAAGTTTACCGTTTTCATCTATAGTTGTAAGGTTTTCAGTTTCTTGTGTATTAATTTTTAGTAAAGCTTCTAATTTATTTCTGCTTATATAATCCTTAAGAACAGCTCTTTGAAACTTAAGTACATATTCTACTTTACCAGATGAATTATCATCATATCCTGATATGATTCTTTTTTCAGTTAAGTTATTTAAATGTTCTTCATATCTTTCATATGTAAACCCTGGTGGAATTTCTGTTACTTTAACTGTTGTAGTGTTTAGCACCTCATATAAGCCACTTATCTTCCATGTTTTTGGATTAACTGTATCTCTAGTAAAAGTGCCGCTAAACTCTTTTAACCAAGGTGCTAAGACTGGCATCTTTTTACCTTTAAGAACAGCGATGCATGCATTAACAACATCCTTAGGATTTCTATTTAAAATATTTGTAGCAAAACCTACAGCAATACCGGATGAGCCATTTAAAATTACTGTTGGGATAATAGGCAAGAAATATTCAGGTTCAATCTTTTCTCCTTCTTCTATTTTATTTTCTAATAATTCAAAATCTTTATAAAGTAACCTAAAGTTAGGATGTAATTTCCCACTTATGTAACGAGGTGCACCTGCCGATGGAGATCTTAAAGAACCGAATTGGCCTATTCCATCTAAAAGAGGTAATGAATTTTTAAACCCTTGTGCCATACCTACCATAGAAGATTCCAAAGAAGTATTACCGTGATGGTAATATGCCTCAGCTGCTACTCTACCTGCAAGTTGAAAAAGTTTCATAGGCTTTTCATTACCACTTTTCCAAATTTTGTTTGCAATATAAACTACCTTTCTTTGTGTAGGTTTTAATCCATCAATACAACTAGGTATGGCTCTGTTTTCAACAACATACTTAGCATATTCGAGATACTCCTTATCAAAAAAATCTGTTACTGTTCTTTTACTCATATTTAAAATAATGATTTATCGCTTGTCTTATAAATTAACTCCTCACCTAAAATCTTTTTCTTTCTTGGTTCAGAATCTTTAGAGAACCATGTATCTAATGTATTATCAAAATCTTTATCTTTAGTTAAAGTAAAGGTTTTAGGATTACTAATAATTTCCTGGTACTCTTCATTCTCCAATGCAGCAAGACCTTTCTTATATTCAATTGACCATGATGATAATGACCTTTGCTTAGATTCCCATTCTTTATAATCTTCATCAGAATAAAAACTTAATGTATCTTTACCTTTCTTAGCAACCATAAGAGGTGTTTCTACCTTTAGCACCCTACCTTGTTCAAATAACTCTGGCCAATACTTGCCTAAGAAATTAATTAATAAAGCAGATATAGAATTACCGTCTACATCAGCATCAGTATACAATAATATTTTACCGTATCTTAAATCTTTAGGTTCATGACCTATCTTTAAACCTAATGCAGCCATAAGAGATTGTACTTCTTTATTTTGTACAACCTTAGAAGGAATAGATTCTCTTACATTTACAAATTTACCTCTAAGTGGAAATGCACCTTGCATATTAGGATTTCTATATTGCCTAAATGCAGATGATGCAGAATCACCTTCAAAGATTGCAAGAGTACAGTTGCTTCGATCACCTCTCTTTTTTGCATCAATCAGTTTTACAACCTTTTTCTTATCTAGACCTTTATTTAATTTCCTAAGCTTAGATCTTTCCTCAGCAGCTTTCTTTTGTTTAATCCAATCTAAAACTGATTGAATTATTTCTGAATTTAAAACTTGTCTTAATGTCTTATCAGAAAGTACATGAATACTACCAAAGTCTTTAGGTTCAGTAATAAGCTTTTCTTTAGTTTGAGATGAAAATGCTGGATTAATAATCGTACTATTAATAAAAAGGTATAAGTGATTTTTTAATTCTGATGGCTTTACATCAACTCTATGCTTTCTTTTAATCTTATCCCTAAGGAATTGAGTAATCTGCCATGTAATGTTATCTACATGTTTACCACCATCTTTCGTTTCAACAGAATTTACAAATGAGATGGCTTTAAAGCCTGATGTAGAATGACCTATACCTATTTGCCAATTTTCTGATTGTTCATAGAATACCGGTGTGGTATACAATTCAGAATATTCCTTAAAGGATTTAAATGTAATAGGATCTCCATTTAACCAGATTTTTAATTTAGGATTACATGCAGCAATATCATAAAGCCTTTTTTCAATCATTTGAATTGAAGCCTTATCAATCTTACTCATACCAAATCTTTTAAAATCGGCAATGTATGAAATTTCAGTAAATCCTTTCTTTTGTGGTTTTATGGCAGGTTTAGTTTTCTTTGCCATATTATTTGAAAAGGTTTGGGTAAATCTTTTCTTCTTATCACATGTATCAATCGTAAATTCTTTACTGAATATATTTGTTAATGTACTACCTACCCCATTAGTTCCTACGACAGTTCTTTCTTCAGTATCATCAAAATTACTTCCTGTCTTTAGGTTACTGAAAATCATTTCAGGTACCCATTCATTATACTCTTTATGAATTTCTACAGGAATGCCACCGTTATCCCAAATTGATATTTTATTAGTATTAATATCAATGTTAATTTTTACTTGATTAAGTTTAGGATTTCTTTTATGTTCATCAACAGAGTTAGATACGATCTCATCAAAGAGTTTTAAGAATCCTGGGTTATAGGTAATTTCTTTAGGTACCAATTTCCAGCTTCTTCTATCTAAAAGATAAACTTCTTCTGTATGTGGCTTTACAGAACCGATGTACATTCCTGGTCGGAGTAATACATGTTCTGTGTCTGTAAGTTTCTGATATTTCTTTTCTATACTTACTGCCATTCTTTAATTTTATTTTTATATTGATAAATTCATAAAGGTTTAATTACCTACCAAATTCACTTCTTAAAATTGATTTAAGATACTCACGGTAGATATGCATAATTGTTTTATTATGCCTGTTTGTCCATTTGCTATGAAAATTATTTATAAGCTGTTTAAGTGCCGGGTAATGTAAATTAGTATTGTCCTTATGAGTTAACACTTTTTCTACCCATTTCATTTCGTCTCTAACAAAAGACATAGGAACCTTAGTATCCATCCAATCCCATTCTTTACCTTTATTGATCATCTTTACCTTTATGTTTTTTCTTTCTCCTATATTTTTTCTTATTTCTTACAGGTGTAGGTACACGAAGAGCATCATTCCATTCTTGTAAAGTTAATTTAACTTCTTTTAGTTTTTTGCCTTCGTTATCTTTTTCCATAATTTATTTAATCCACTCTTCAAACCCATGAGTGTAAGCATCAATAGGATCCATCTCTGGTGATTCATCTAATAGGTTTTCTGCATACTGTTTTACCTCAGCTCTTAAGCCATAGGCAGATGCTTCTGTTAGAATTTCTTCAATGTGTTCTTCTTCCGTTATCATACGGTATGGTGTCGGTTCTTTCATATTATTTATGTAATGTTACAAATTCTCCGAAGTGTTTATCGAAAACTTCTAACAGGTTATCGTAATCCCCACCCATCATTTCTGCTGTGAGCTCTCCTCTTTCATCAGGTTGATAGTGAAGTTGCTTTGCTAATTTTTGAGCCAGACCAATTAATGAAAATGCATTACCATCTGGGCCACTTAAGTCAACATGGATCATTTCGGATCCAGGCATTGGTTTTGTTGTTATTGCCATTATCTACTTTTTAAAGATTCAATTTTTTCTGTTCCGGTATTAATCATTCTAAATACTTGATTCCACTTACCTTCGTCAGCGATCCATTCAATATCATGGGGTGTATGTTTCATTTGCCAATTAGATAAAGCAAATCCACCACCGGACATTTTAAAATCACCTTCTGAATTTTTCTTAAGTTTAAGGTAATGCACGTTATCACACATACAGCTTACCGTTTTAATAATCACCTCTCTTGCGTCTTTCTTTACTGTTAGCCTTGGAGGATTTTGAAGTAGTTCTTGATATTTAGACATATTCCGTGTTATTTAATTATATTATAAATATAATAAAAAAAATTGGGAATTGAAAATAAAATGAGATCTTTTTTCTAAAAGTTATTAACAATTTACAAAACAGGGTTTTCTGCTCTCATTTTTTCTAGGAGTTTTCTAGATATAATTTTTACCTCTTTTGAGAATTCACCCTTATCAATAATCCATTGAATATACCTTGCATCCGTTTCATAAACCTCTTTAAACGGCTTACCTTTATTTTTACCAAAGTTAAATATAATTTCTCGTTTACCATTTATTTCAGCAAATTTATATTTACCGCTTAAATCAACTTGATCTTTTCGTGACTCATTTACAACATCATCAATTTCTTTTGCTGTAATTGGCATATCATAAAGTTCTTTTTGTTTTTGAAATATTTCCATTGTTGCACGAATATCAACATCGGCTCTATGAGCACCTTCTAAATCCTTTCCTGTATATTTTTTATATGCAGTACTTAAATCTCTACGTTCATACTTTGAATAAATTAAAAAAGGATCTACTACAGCTCTTTGGCGATGCGAGAATGCAATACCACTTCTCATAAATTCCTCTACGAGCATTGGTACATCAAAGTAAAGTGCGTTATATCCACCTAAGTCACTATCATCAATAAAGTCTAAAACTTCTTTAGCTATTAAATCAAATTGAGGAGCATCTTTTAATTGCTCTGGTGTGATACCGTGTTTATCTTGGGCTTCTTCTCTCATGACTGCATCAGGGCCGGGATTAACTAATGACTGAAAAGAATCTATTTCATTTCCTTCAGAATCAGTTTTTATCATTGCAATCTCGATAATTCTATCGCTACTTGTGTTTACTCCTGTGGTTTCTAAATCAAACCAAACTATGTTTTTTACTTTTTCCATATTATACTTTTAAACTATACTATTACCAGACTCTCTCTGTTAAATTTTATATAGCTAAAAAGTAAAAAGGTTTTAAGATTTTAGAAATTAATCTTCTACTATGATTTTAATTGATTGTATTGATGCAGGCAATGAACTCATTGTAGAATTAAGTCGGCTAAGAGTACTATTAAGTCTTACCATTGCAGAATTATTATTGCTACTCTTACTTGATCCACCAGCAGCAGGAGCTCCGCCTTCAGTAGTTGCACCTTCACCACCTCCACTGGTTTCTGATAGTAAATCTCGAATATCTTCTACTGCTCTCGCTAGGTTTTGATATGCTCTTCTATTTTCACCAAGTTCACCAGCACCACTGAATAATCCGGCCATCGCTTCAGCCTTAAAAGGATCAACAGAATTAATAGCTGCAGCAATTTTTTCTAAATCTGTTCCAGCTTGGTTTAATGATCCATCGTCTGCAGCATCTGCTAAATCAGTAATCCAACCAGAGAAATGATTCATAGCAGGTCTCATCAGTGCAATGTCTATATAATTCTTTGTAAACGCATCGGCAATACTGTTAAATAATGTACCTATACCTTTTGCTACCTTAGCTGGGTTCTCAACACCGGCAAATGTAGCTACACCTTTAGCAATACCTGACAGTTCCTTACCTGCACCTTTTACTGCTTGAATACCTTTTTCTACATTGTTCTCATCCCAAGAAATTAAACCGAACATTGCAGAATCAGTTGTTTCATTTGAACCGATTGCAGCAAACGCATCACCAACAAAGGTTAAAGTATTTTTAACTGCATTAGCTAATTTTCCTTTTGGTTTAAAATCAACTTTATCTGTTACCATCTTTTGGAAAATTTCTAATCCGTTAGCAATACCTTCTAAGTCTTTACCTACGCCTTGTACAGCCTTAACTCCCTTTTCTACAGTATTCTCATTCCATGTGATTAAACCAAATAATGCGCTATCTTCTGTTTCCTGGCCTCCAACTGCAGCAAATGCATCGCTTATAAATGTTATTGAACCTACAACTGCTTTAGCTAAATCGCCTTCTGGGCCAAAATCAATATTATCTTTTGTAAATCCAATAAATTTAAGTAAACCATCAGCAATTGAATCTAAATCTTTACCAACCCCTCTAACCGAATCAACACCTTCTGCTACTTTATTCTTTTTAACTCCAAACAAGGAATTAAAGAATCCACCTGCCTCGACATTACCTTCATCAGCAACAGCAGCAAATGCAGTACGAATAAATCCTATGGTATTTACAATTGCATAACCTAAGGTACCTTCTTCATAATTTCCATCACCATCAGGTTCACCAAACTTAATGCCTTTTTCTATCATTGTTTGGAATTTCATTACACTATTGGCAATATCATCTAAGTTTTTCCCAACTCCTCTAACCGAATCAATACCCTCTGCTACTTTATTCTTTTTAATTCCAAATAGAGAATTAAAGAATCCACCTGCCTGAACATTACCTTCTCCTGCAACAGCAGCAAACGCCGTTCTAATAAACCCTACAGTATTTGTTATTGCATAACCTAAGGTACCTTCTTCATAATTTCCATCACTGTCAGGTTCACCAAACTTAGCACCTTTTTCTTGAAGCTTCATAAAGGAGTGAAGTCCTTTTGTAATTTCAGTAAGTGCATCACCAGATCTCATTACCGATTTAACTCCTCTCTCGGTTGCATTAGGGCTAAACGTAGATCCAAACACTAATCCAAATAAACCACCTGGACTTGATGGTTCTCCACCGGCTTGAGCAAAGGCAGCACTAACAGAACCTAATGCGACCGCAAGATCTTCTGAATCTTCCTGCGTAAAATCAACTTCTTTAAATGCATTTAAACCTTTTGATAATTCTTGTAATGCCTTTCCTGCTCCCATATACATTGCAGCGGCTCCACCTCCGGCAATACTCTGTCCTATTCTGCTAAATACATTACCAACATTCTTCAAGAACCCTGCTTCAGGTTCTACACCAGAAAATGCTGCAGCAACAGCACCTAATGTAAAGGATAAGTTCTCGGCATCTGTTTTGGTAAAGTCTACCTTTTTCATTGCTTGTAAACCTGGTGCCAATTCTTGTAATGCTAAACCAGCAGCTGCATACATAAGAGGACCTAATAAAACAGTACCTGCACTGGCAGCAACAGCTAATCCGGCTAATGCCATAATTCCACCAACGGCAACTAATACTGCAGATTGTATTCCTACATCCTCTAGATTCATTCCTCTTGTAGATTTTTCAAATGGAGTATAACCCATACTGAATACCCATAATGCTAAACCGTTTACTGCCATCGCCAAAGCACCCATTAAAATATTCTTCTTTCCAAATTTACCAACTAATGCAGCGGCACCACCTACTGCTAATATTACAGCACCTTGAATAAGAACATCCCCAATTTCCATTCCTTTTGTGGCAAATGAAAAGATTGTTAATCCTAAAGCAAAAGGTATTAATCCTAAACCTAGAAAGAGTAACCCACGTGCACCTCTTCTAATTCTTTTAGACATTTTCTTACCACCTAATATTGCAATTGCCCCTGGTACTAATATTAGTGAAGCCACCATACCCATTAAAATATTTGGTTGAGTTATAATAAACATAGTAGATAAAGCAAATAAACCAATTCCTATTGCAAAAGATTTTAACCCATCTCCTACTTTATCTAAAGTTTTTGCCCCTTTACCTATTCTCTGAGAAATTTTCTTACCACCTATTAAAGCCATAATACCACCAACGGTAGCCACAGCTAATATTAAGAACGGTACTGCTATTAAACCTAATGGAACTAATATTGCAGCTAAAGCTAATCCTTTTGCAAATTTTAAAAGCGCATCCCCCATTAAGCCTAATGTTTTCGCACCTTTCTTAGCCTTTTTAGGGGTAGTCTTAGATAAAGTTTTATCTAATTTTGTTATATAGCTTGTGAATTTATCAATAGCTGATTCAGGTACAAATGCCCAAACCATTAATGCCTTTGCAGATAACATTGCAGCACCAGAAGCAACAGCAAGAGCATTAGCCCCTGCCTTTACTTTTTTAGGTTTAACGTTTTCAAATGAATCAAGTGTATCTGTTACAAAACCTTTAAATTTCTTTAAGGATTTCTTAGGTACTAATAACCACAGCATCATTGCTTTTGCTGTTATCTTTGCACCAAGACCTAAATCTTCTAATGTAGCACCGGCATTACTTTTCTTAGCACGACCACCCTTTTTACTAAACATTCCTCCTAAAGGATTTCTGGATGTATTTGCTTCAATGGCAGTTAATAAATCTGTTTGTGCTGTTAATTGAGCTACTATGGCAGCATCTAAACTGCCACCGGAATTACCGCCTCCAGAAACTGCAATAAGAGCATCTAATTTTTCATTAGTCTCTTTTGCAGCAGCCTCTATCTTTGACAGAGGATCCATTAAATCTTTAAGAGTTACAGCAGCCATTCAATCTATTTATTTATTAAAACTTCGGCATACTAATCTTAGGCATGGATGGTGTTTTAAAAGAACTCATCTGCTTGTTCATAGATCTAGACATGCTGTCCGTATTATATTTATCCGAATAGGATTGAGTATTCTGTTTCTCTTCATCATTACGATCTTTTAATAGATCATTGTAGATTTCTAAGGTATATTCATACTCATAGAAAGGGAGCAAATCCAGCTCTGATGGCTGGAGATGCAACTTTTCTAATAATAAAACTCTAATCTTATAAAAGTTCAGAAGAGATATCTTGAATAATAAACAGAGCTTTGATGCCGCCGGGAAACGTGAGCGGGACTGCGACCTCCTCACCACAGCTTTCACACGGAAATGCAAATTCCGGCTTTACTCCTATTTTTGCTTTTTCAACTAATCTGTATACAATTGAAAATTTAGTAGCGTCCCAGCCCTGAAAATTTGTAATGGCTGAAAATATTTCTTTATCATTAAATCCTCTCCATTCTCTCTGAATGTAAGGTAAGATAGATAATGATGATCTATCCCAAGTCTTTCCTTCTTCTTCCCTCTTTCGTATCCAATCAGTAATAGATCGCATAACACCAATCGTAGGAGGGGCTATGGTTAATTCACCGTGGCTTTTTGTTGGTACGGTAAAACATTTATTTTGATGATCATAATATTTTGCTATTAAATCATCTTGTTCATTAAATTGAAGATTAGCTGTTTGGAGTTCTACTGATTCCTGTGATTTACAAGTTCCTGTTTTACAACTCTTTTTACCAACCGGCATCATCAATTTATTTTCACCTTCCTTAAATGTTAACTCTCTAATAGATAGGATTAGATATATTCTATCCTCCTCTAAAACATCTCTATAAGATCCTCTTTGGTTACCATACATAATTTTTGTACAGTTCACTAGAAGTGAGTTTAACTTTTCATCAACATCTAAAATGTTTTCTTCATCTAATGTAGAAAATTCCCTAATCTCACCAACCCTTGCGGCTCTAATATGAATTTCAAAATCTTCTCTATAAAACTGGCCACCTGATGGGAAGTTATCTAAATCTAATTTAATATAACCTGTTAAAGATTGTATTCTCTGAATTTCAGGATCATCTACAGAAGTTATACCAGATCCTCTTGTAGTATCTACTTTACCTAACTCAGTAACTTTACCTTCATCATTTGTTTTTACCTCAGCCGTAGTATCTACTATACCTTCAGCCTCTGCAAATTCTTTTTTAATATTGTCTTCGTGACTACTCATAATTATTTAGTTTTTATTAATTGTTTTTCAGGTGCGGTTTCCTCTACTATATGTTCAACTATCAATTGTCTTACGTATTTGGATACTGGCAACGGTTTTGTTTTATTTTCCATTGATTTCTCGATAATAATTGAATTTAAATTATCTTCATCTTCTGGTGTTAAGAGAACTTGTAGTTTTTTAGTAAGTCTCTTTTTTTGTGGAATTAATTCTTGTACGCTTTCATTATATCCATATTTAGGATTATCGGCTTTATAATTTTTTATCCAAAATTCTAGCCTCTCCATTATATGGCTTAATGATTCTTCAGATTCAAATTCTTCAAGAACAGTTTTTTGAAAGGATCTTGTACCAAAGTCTTTAACTGCTCTTTTAATATATTTACCTGCTCCTAAGTTATTAGGATTATCATTAACTGAATAACCTACATAAACCTTTCCATCAGTTTCATTTACTACTTTAAAGATTGTCATATGTTTAGATTATATAATTTATAATATATATTAGAGTGAAGACAAAAAAACTGGCCCTAAAGCCAGTTTTTTCTAAAATATTTAAAAGATTATGCAGCTCCAACATTTTCCTCAACCCAGTGATCACAACGATAAGTCATTGTTAAATCAACTGCGTCTGGAGTTTCATAACTTAATTCATCTACAAAATCAGGTTGACCTGTAGGGAATACATCTTTACAAGTAATCTTTCTAAAGATATCACCTGCTCTGTTGTACTGTACAATAATCATACTTCCTACATAGTCTTTCTTTAATCCCATTTCACCAGTCAATGGATCATAGATTAATTTGTACCAATTACGGAATGTATTGTAAATGTAATTTTCGTTAGCTTCATTTAAGTTAAGACTAAAGTTAACAGTCAGATCCATAAATGTTTGACCTGGCATACTTGCAAATGAACGGTCAGCAAATTTGTATTTCTGTCCGATTGCATCTACAGCAGGGTTTAAGTTATTTAAACCTCCAATAGTTTTAACTTGCTCTAAGATTAAACCCGTATCATCCCCTAGTGGTGAAAATACTGTCACCTCAAAAAGGTTAGGCTGAACTGGTTCGTACCTTTGGCTACTGGCCCTTGATTGGGTATAATGTGGTAGTGGCATATTTTATTTGTTTTTTTATATATTCGTCTTCTTTATCTTCTTATTGGAAGTTTCCTGTACTAATTGCACCAGTTCTTAGAATAGTTGTTCTTTGTACAAGAATTTCCATTCCTCTTACTGGTTCAATATATGTATCTAGGATACCTACATTTTGATCAATAACTTCTGGAGTATTATTAGTTTCATCCATTACATTCTTAAAGTCATAAACACCATCATCATTCTGAACTGTTGATAAAAAGTTATCAGCAAGTGTTTTAATCTCTAATCTTGTTTGAGCAGTATTGAATTCGAATAGATAGTTTCTAAGAATTGCTTCAATACCATCTTGGATATAAATTACAACCTCTCTACAGTTAATAGAGCTTAATGCAGATTTTGTAGTCTGCTGTGCAGTTTTATTTGCAAAGATTGTTGGTCCAGTTCCACTTTGGAATACAATTGGATTTAATCCAAATGGTTCTAAGTATTCTCTGTCCTCTTTTCCAAGATTGATTTCTAATCCTACAACTCCTGTTCCACCTACAACACCTCTACGAACTCCGGCAACTAATGACCACGGTAATGCGTTTTCATATTTTGCAATAAAGTTATTTGAAACGTATGCAGCTGGTACAACATTTATATTTCTACCTAAATCCCTAACAGTAATAAAAGGATAATAGAATGCTCCCCAACTCGCACCTTGTGTTTGAGATGGCAATGAGTATCTTACTGTAGGATTTAATGAAAGATCACCACCAGTAGAAATAAATCTAGAGGATAAACTTCCAGTTAGATCTTTAAATGAAGGTGAAGAATTACTCTTAAAGTCCTTAGCAGATGGAGCATTTAATATTGCGAATGCATTCTTTCTAGTAGAAGCCAATATTGTATAGATGGATTTAGATCCACTTTCAATACCGTTTCCAAATGTATCTACAATATATCTAAAGTTAATTACATCTCTATCAGTTAATGCCTTAAATAAATTTGTTCCATTTAAAGTACCATTTAAGATTTCGACCTGTCTGTCATTAGTTCCGTTAGGTACGTGCGTAGAAGTTAAATTAAATCCATCTAATGTAAAGATATTTAAATAATCGATCCACTTATCTATTGGGAAGTATAATTCAACCTTAACAATACCTGCAGCGGTTGTTGTTGCAATTTCACTTTGACAAGTTACTAACAGTGCCTGCTTACCTGCAGGAATAGTACTAAATTCAGCATTTGTTAATCCACCTTGTACAACATTAATTCTTGTTAACCTTGAGTGGGCTACACCAGAAGGAGAACCTTCAGAATGTACTAAGTAATTTCCTACAACTACATCGGCAGCATCAGGATTATCACTAGCTATTAATACTTGGTTAGGTTTTAATCCAGTTTCAGTTGTTGAATCTGAAATAATATCAACAGAAACATTATTAGCACCTTTCAGTGTTTGAATTCCTAATGTACCTGCCGGATAAGTAATTCCTGTACTTGAATATTCTGTGTCTATAAAGAAACCGCCATTAGCAGGATCTAAAGTAAATTGATCATGTGGTGTTAAATTATTAAACGCATCTTCTTCGTAAGGTGTTATCTGGACAGATGGTAAGTTATATGCCGGATCTGAAATAGGAATAGTTGTTAACGCAGTAGTTGGAGTTGCTGTATGAATGAATGCATAATCAACAGCATTAAATACTAAGTAACTTAAATATTCTGTACCGCCATTCAAATATACTGCTTCATCACCATCAGTAAGAGTACCGTTTGAGAATTGGCTGTATAATGTTGAACCGTATCCACCTATAATATTTGCATTTACATTATTTGCTAGGATTGCTTCGTCAGTTACAAAACCAAAGTCACTTTCATTAATAAATGTATATGAAGCTCCAGTAACATTACTAAAATCAGCTGGTACAATTCCACCTACACTTGATAGTAATAAGGTAACAGTATTTCCTATAATTTGTACTGATGTTACAGGAACATATTTATCACCTGTACCAGTGTTTGCTAATACGTAAGTACCTACAGCATTTTGTGTATTTGCAGTAAACCCTGCAAATGCATCCCATAATGGATCACCGGCAGAACCTACAACAGTAATCTGTATATCTCCGCTTGTTAATTGACTTACATTAATAGCTTCAGTCGTTGCACTTACTGTGTTTGGTGTAGTTCCTGTACCAGCATAACTAACATCTGAAACGATCGATCCACTGTAAGATAAGAAATTAACATCTTGTTGGAAACTGTTAGCTTGAGTATATTCAAGGTTATGACCTATTAAATCAATACCACCAGCAACACCATCAATTAATGTATCGCCATCAAATAAATCTTCATTTACTGCGACAAATACACCTGTGCTTGCCGTATCAGCATTAATAACTTTTTCAATAAAAAGGTTATTACCTAGTAAGTCTGTAAAGTTAGGAAGTAATGATGCAGTATAAGTTGCAACTACATTAACTTCTGATTCATTAAAGAATTCAGCAATTTTTGTATCGGATTCATCATTTTGGAATACTCTTCTTTTTAATCCTTGTACTTTATCAAAATATGTTTGATAAATTGGATCTGCTACAAATCTTTCATAAGGTGTTGCAGAACCAAAGTCTCCACCAAAATTACCTTCTATTAAAAATACATCTACTAAGAAGTCAGATACTAAACTATCTTTATTTAAATAACCTGGTACATTTGCAGCACCATACCATTCTTCTGCAGTTACATTAAATCCTGTTGAATTTGCAGCTGATGCTTTTCTTACAATAACCGAGATAGGATTCTGACCTAAATTAGTAAAGTCTAATAAATCATTAGTAGTCGTAGAACTAAATGCTAGTTTATTTGCGCCAACATTATCTAAGAATGCGTCTGAGTCAGGATAAAAGAATTTATCTCTATTGTACATTTTTTGATATTCTCCTAAGGCTCCAGCATTATCCTGAACATCAGGGGTAGCGGCTGTACCAAATTTAATATATTCTACCTTATCGGCAGCAGTTAAGTTTAATAGGTTAAGTGCAAGAATTGGTCCTCTTTCCAATGCTGCTAAACAGCTTCTGTGGAAAAATGAATCCTTTCTTTCTAAGTTTCTGTCAATATCACCATATACTTGTTTAAAGAATGCGGTGTCAGGTACAAATACCGGGGTATTGAAAGGACCTGTTTTAGAGAAACCGACAATTAACCTTGTCTGATTAGCAGGAATACTAACTACTTGAGATTTGTCAAATTCAAATCTGTAAGTTCCTGCTGCTTTAATCGAAGCGATTTTCGGATCTAGTGCCATCTTATATTATTTTTTTTATTTGCTTTTTTTATATATCCACTAACCTATAACTTTTTATACCAAGTCATAGATATCGAAATTCAATTGTCCTCCCTTAGCATCTTGTTCTAAGATAGCATCAATTTTATCCTGTATGTGCTGTTCGGCAACATCGTGAATCTCTTCAGCAAAATCGGAAAAGTCTAATGTAAAAAAGAATTCAGAACTATTTATGCATGTCATTATTAAATCATCATGACCTAATTGCCCAGCGTAAGTACCATTAGGTAATTTACCAAATGTAGCTGCTTCATAAACAGTTTGCTTATCTTTTATTACAATTTTATTTTGTGTAATATATTTTTTAAAGTTTTGACAAAATATAGGCTTATTATCTTTTTTAACTTTTAACCCAAATTGTTTAGTCCTTGCATCTATACGGTGTTTAAATTTAACAACAGATTCTTCATCAAAATCATTTCTCTGTGGGAAAACGGTTTCCATTCTTTTAATTAACTCACCACCAAATAAATTCCATTCTATAATTAATTTTACATTCTCTGAGTAAAAAACATCATATGCTAAAATATAAAGAGATTTTGCAAATTCTTCAATAGTATGTTCATTACTTCTAAATCTACCAACCTGTCTAATTCTGTAAAAATCAATAAAGCTACCCGGTGAAGTTACCTTTTTCCAATCGGCTTCATCCATAAGTTCTATTTTGAAAATATTTATAATAGAATAGTCACCACCTGTACCTTCTGCTATATCAACAGAAAAACACCAATAATTTTCATCCTCTTCACAGTCATCTAAATTAAATTCAGGATCCCATAATAAACCAGAGTATTCTACTTGCTCATCTTCAAATGCAATCATCTCACGATGAACAAATTCTGTTTCATTTCCTTTTAATTTCTTAAGACTATCAGGCCCTAACAGTAATGATGAACCTGCAATAAATTGATTTCCGTATTGCCTATTAAATGCTTCGTCACTACCTAAGTTAGCAACCTCCTGTTTCATCCAAGCATCGTCTCTTCCTGGTACATCCCACCAGTCAACTCTAAAGGGTGTATATTCACTTAAGCCGCTGTCGGCGGCAGTATATATGTCATAAAATTTATTAAAGCCATTAGGCGTACTTGTTATTATAACTTTAGAGTTTGTAGATGCAGATACCGTTGGGTATACGTTTTCATAAAAAGTATCAACGAAATTTGCAGGAATATGAGCAAACTCATCCATAAATAATAAATGAATAGTAAAACCGATTGCTGCTTTCTTTGTAGTTGTTTGACCAATTATTCTACAGCCATTGTCAAACTTAGAATTAAATACATCCCATTTAAGAGTTCCTGGTTTTAAAAAGAAAGGTAAATGTTCTAATATAGTTTTACCTTTATCAATGATCTCTCTTGTAGTTGCTCCTTTGTTTGAAAGTATTAAAGAATTCTTATCAAAATTAAATAATGAATACCAAGCGATAAAAATAGATGAGCAAATAGTTTTACCTACTTGCCTACTTGCTAAACATACATTAAATCTTTCTGCTTGAAATTGCCTTAACATATCTTCCTGATAAGGTCTTAAATTAATTGTTTGTAAACCGTGGTCGGTCATTACAGTACAATAAGTATTGGCAAAGTATACAATATCTTTTGCACACTTTTTAATTTCTTTTATCTCATTTGAGGTATAATTAAAAACAATATTACCTTTTCTTAAATTAGGATTACCTTCATAGAATGGAGTAGATGCTGGTTTATACCCTTCTTCTATTGCAAACATTAGTTGTTCTACACTTTCACTAGACCATGAAAATGCTTGCTTGGCTTTACCAACATTAAAATCAAATCCTGCACTAGGTGCTTGAGGTTTCTGTGCCATCTTCTTCTATTACAGCAAGAACATGATTTATATGAAGGATTTCAAACTTATCTCCTTCAAATGTGTATTCAGTACCCTTGCCTATTGTTTTTACTATTTGATCACCTTTCTTTACTTCAAGGTTATCTGCTGCTTCTATTACTAAAGCAACCCTATTATATTTTTCTTCAGGAATAATTAATCCACTATCGGTTCTTCTTTCGCCTTGTACTATTTCCTGTGTAAGAATGTAATCATTCTTCATTTTCATCGCTATCGACATCTTGTATATCTTCTTCGTTAATTGTTTCTTGTAATGCTCTCATTAAATCTTTAGTACCTCTAGACTTAACTCCGGTTTGTTTTTTATTGCTACTATCAGAGTTACCATGATATACATCAATATCTCTTGATGTCTTTTTAGCATTCTCTTCAATAGCCACCATATACATTGTTTGGCTTTTAATAATATCCAATAAAGTTCTTTGTAAATCACTAAGTACCTCAAACATTCTTGGAGAAACATCACCTTCATTAATAATGTCCATTAGCTGTGAAATTGCAATTTCGCTATTTTCCATTTGGCGAATTAACATACCTAGTGCATATTCATCTAGGTTTGATTTTGCTTGAATGTATTCATGTTCAGCTATTATCTCTTCACTTAAATAAAACTTAAGTAAACTAGACATTACTTTTTTAGCCTTTCCTTTAGCCTTTGTTAAAGCAACTGCTTGTGTACTTTCATTTCTTACTCTTGATAATTCTGGTGTTTCATTTAAACCAGGTACTTCATCTGGTAAATCGCTAAGTAAATCACCAATACTATCTCTAAACTTCTCCTTTGAGTTATCTTCCATTAATAAGTTATTTGTAATATATATTCCAGGTTATCTGGCATCTGTTACATCTTGCAGCATTAATTCAGGTGAAGCATTATCCAATAATAAAGTTAAATGTGTATCTTTTACTACATATTGGCTAAGTATTAAGGATTGCAGTTCCTCTTCTATTGGCTTTTTCCAGATTCTTATATTTGTTAAATCAGTTTCACATCCAAATAATTTCCACGATTGGTCATCTATTACTGTTTGTGGTGTTGCCGCCTGAGTTTTATTATAAACCAAATTTAATGTTGATGTCAACTCAGGATTAATCGCGCCCGTTGCTTCTTCAGTATTATATACAAACAGTCCTAATTGTCTAGCAGTAGCATTTAAATTAATTACTATAGCATACCATTTATCTTTTACAAAGGATTGTGTTAATTTCCACTTATAATAAACATCATTGATTTTCATAATAAACCAATTAGGTGTATAGGTAAGTGAAACATATTGAGTTGGCGGCAATAAAGAATTTTCATAAACCATAAAGTTATTAGTTGCTTCTTTATTAAAACTAGGAGATCCTGTTGTTGTTACATCATTTATAAATTTTTCATCAATTACAATAGAATCGCCAATTATTTCAATAACCTTTCCTATCCCATTATAAGATTGAGTTCCTCTTATTTCAACCCAATCACCTATGTTAATAGCATTACCGAATTTAGGCAATCCTCCTGTATTAAATTGAACCTTTCCATTATTATCTGCAATTGATAATATTAATATATTTTCGCCTATCGGTTTTGTATACTGTGGTCTAACCCAAAAAGTAAATGCCCGGTCTTCTTCATTAGTCCAACCACCTTCATATTGATATTTTATAGCTTCATTAGAAGTTCCTAAAGAACCTAACCTATAATGATATTTAGAAATTATAGTCCATTCATTATAAACATTTTCTTCTTTTATAATTAATTTCTTATTTAAGGATCTCCTGGCATAATCATTACATAAACTACCTATAGTATTATACTGATTATTTTTACGAACATCCCTAAATTCGTTTTCTCTTTCAACTCTAAATTTATCTTCTACATTTGACGTTAATGCATCTGTATCAATTTCAGCTCTTTGGCCTTCTGGTGTTGGATCAAACCCAACAGCCGTCCTTTTCTGATAAGGTACTAAACTAACTCTCCAATAAGAACCTGAATAAAGAAAATCATCTGCTTCTGCGATTGCATCAACTTCATACATACGATTCATATAGTCTTTAAAATATAAATAGTCTCTCATTTCAGGTTTGGTACCTAATCCGAATATTGCCTCAAACGCAGATTTTACAATATGTATTTCAAATTGAACAGGGAAGTCCATCATCATTGGATTAAACTGAATTTCCCTTGTTGGTAATTCATTATCTGGAATTAAAATTTTTACTTCACCTTCTTTAATAACATCAAATAAAGAATATTCTTTTAATATAACATCTCTACTTCTTTGATCTGCCTTAGTCTTAAAATAATCAACACAGAAGCCAAACATGTTAGATGTGATAGCGGATAATTGGTTATACATTGATGAAGCTCTAGATAAGTCATAAGGATTCCAAGTATCACCACAGCAATCTACAACTAAATTAGGTACACCTATACAACCTTCAGCTCCACATTCAACTTGGGGTACTCTACAAATTACACCACCATCCGTTACTAATTCTAATGCAATAGATTCAAATTCTAAAGTGCCATCGCCAACCTGTTCATATCTATATTGAATCCAAAAAGGTTTATTTGGATTTAATAGTAAAGCCTCTAGATTCGCATTTGTAAGGGTTATATAATCAGAATATGTGACACCGTCCGTTCCCCACCTAAATTGTTTATTATAATAGGTACCTGTACTTTCACCCTTTGTGACATCAGTATATCCTAAAACTTCAACTACATTTAAGTAAGGTTCTTGAAGACTTATTAATATAGCATCCCCGTTAGCATCTGTTGTTCTTCCGTTAACTGCCATCGATTAAGAATTTATTTGTTGATCTTCACCCATAGATTTTTTCTTTCCAAAAATTTTATCAGCTGAAGCAAGACCTAAACCACCAATACATATTGCCGCTACGGCATTAACAAGAGTAGGTTCTACTGGCATATCTGTGTATAAATTAATCATTAATGCAGTGCATAATGTTACGCCTGCTAAAATACCAATAAACCTTTTTGACGAAGGTGTACCTTTTTCATCCTTTAAAAGACCACCTAACCAATTGACAATTCTTTTCATATACAAACATTATTTGTTTATATATTCAGCTACTAATATGGAGTATAGTCCGTCTTCACAATTAAGACCGGATCATCTTCTTCTAATTTTTGATCTATTCTATCCAATACACCAAAAGTACTTAATTTACCTTCAATATCCATTGATGTTAAAATATCAATAATAGCCGTAGCTTTCATGTAGAAATATGGCTTTCTTTCTAAATATTTATTTTTAAGTATTTTAAAATCAATCAATGTTTTATTGAAAGTATCCAATTCTACCCTATCCATCAATTTAGTTAAGTCAAAGATACCTTCAATTATATTAAAGTGAAAGCTTAGTATCGGGGAGCCTCTTTCATTTTTAATTAATCTACTAAAGTTTTTATCCTCGCTAATTTTAAATGTTATAAAATCTAAATTTTCAAGTCTGTTAAAAATAGAAAATAAAAAGTAAATAGAATTAGGCTTAATATTAGGATTAGGAATATAACCAAAATCTTCAGCCTTTTGAATTTCAGACCTAAGTCTTTTGCTCGTATTAATAGCAGTTAAAAAAGAAGAGAGCTTAACCGTTATTTCACCATCTATCTTTGATAAATTTCTACATTCTTTTTTTACTCTATTTATAATGATACTATCAAAGTAATCATACTTATATAAAGTAAACATAATATGCGTAGGTATGCCTAGTTCAAACTTATTATCAATTAACATCTTTGCCCATTTGTTTTTCTAATATATCTATCGAAGACTTTATTAGTGATGGGTTATGTTTTAGAGCTTCTCTATATTCTCTTTCACCTATTTCATTAAACTTCATATACATTTCTTTTGCTGCAGGATCAGGAGTCCATTCTTTTGATTTTTGTTTTGCTGTCTTTTTTACTTTAGTGTAAATAAAACCTGGTACTCTATTAAATTTAGATGAAATTAATCTCCACGATTCAGCTTGACCAACAGGATCTATTTTTAAAGTATTAAACATATTTGCCTGGATAGGAAACTTAATACTCATAAATCTATTAGTCATAAATGAATTTTTAGATTTATCGTAATTAGATACCTTATCCCAGTGAACATCTTTACCGAAAAGTACTCTTATGTAGTCAAATAATTTCATTAAGTTATTTTATATTTATATGAAGAAAAAGTAAAAAGTTTAAAAAATCTTATCTTGTTTTTTACCACCTTTTATAAAAGACATATCATTAGAATCGCTTGGATCATCATCTTTAAAAAATGAAGCTTTAAAAGAGCTATCAGTTTCTTTAGCATATTCAGTATTTTCCAAGATAGATTTCATAGTAGAAATTGTTTTTAACTGTAAACCTTTTAAATTCATTTTAGATTCGACTGATTTAAACATTTCATCTAGGATACCTTCTGGTATAGATTCAGCAGCAAGAACCATAAGATTGACATTAGATTTAAGATTAGAAATAATCTGTTCTCTGCTCATATGTTTTGCATTCATAACTCTTACAGTCATATTTGCAAGGTCAGTAATATACTCATCATTATAAAGATACATATGGGATAAGTGACCATGTTTTTCTTTGAACTCAGCAATGATAGCAGTTGCCTTGTTTTCACTAATACCGTATCTCCTATTACCTTTTTTATAATAATAGGCAGGTGGTACATTATCACCAGCATCTCCGGTAAGTACCTTACGGAAACGGAAGTCTTCAGGGTCAACTTCTATAATAGAAACCTTTTTCTTTGCGACTAATGCTTTAAGTAATTTCTTAGCCTGATTCTCTGGTGATACAGATGTTTTTAGTACATCAAATATATCGTCAGATTGTTCTTCTTCAGTTTGAGAATCCATCCATTCAGAAAAACCTTGATAAGTATATAATTTTTTATGAGCCGGTGAAAACAGAATAGTATGAGTATTATTATTTGTACTCTTATCTACTAGTTGAACTAAGTCTCTATCACCAGTAAACATAATAACTGATTTGTCATTTGCGAGACATTCGGTATTCCATGCATACATTAAATCGTCACCTTCAGCACCGTCAATTTTAGAAACGATAACACCTTGCTTAGATAAGATAGAAATAAAGTCAGCCGTTGCTTTTGAAAAGTTCTCCCAGTTAAGAGCATCATTTTGTTTACGATTACCTTTGTATTCTGCCTCTGGGTAAAAGTCTTTTCTCCATGATCTTGAATCCACGGTCCAAACTACCTTATCAATAAGACCTTCAAATAACCTGATCTGATATGCAAAGTCAGTTGCCAATTTTTTAACAAAGGCCTGTACATCTTCTTCTGTTCCTAATAGACCTGCCTTTTTTGATCTTTGTGGAATTACGTATAATGTTCTAAATAGAAAATAGTTTCCATCTATGACAAATGTATGTCTGCCTGTTTTTTTCATAATGTGTTATTTAATATAATTATAACAAGTATTAATTGAATCTGAAAGAAGAGTTTAAGACAATTTCTTCACATTCTTCTTTACTTAACTTTGATTGTCTTAAGTCATAATATCTTGCAACTGCACCACCTAATTCCATGTGATTAGGAAACTTCTTTATTAACTGTTCTAAAAATTGTGATCTCATTTTTCGTATATTTTAAATTTTGATAAATCTGGGTAAGGCAATTCTAAATCTTCCTGGTGCTTTTTGGTACCATCCTGGTTGTAAAATTGATTCATTAGCAATAATCCTCTTGCTGCTAATTCTGGCATCATATAAAAATTCCAACCAATCATGTCAAAATTATCATCATGATAAGAACATTCTCGCCTACCTGAATACCTTGCTCTTTTAAACCAATGGTATGCCTTTAAACTATCAGTTAAAATAGCTCCACCTTTGGATAATTTAAAATGCTTATAAGGACCAGTAAATGATATACACATATGAGTATTTGGTCTATACATATCAGCAGTAAATGTTAATGCTGAATCCCAGACGTTAGAACCTTTTAATTCATATGCACCTTTTAGCTTTCCTTTAAAAACTTGTGGGTGTTTTTTATTCCACTTAACTTTTAACCCTGCATGGATTATTTCACAAGGGACTGATGGATAAGTTCTATTAGGGATTGTTATAGAATCTTCTATTATAGTTTTATTAACATACTTTTCATAATATAAAGCAAGGAATAAACCGTTACTCATATTATCTAAGGTTACTGCATATTTAGAACCAGTATATTGTGCCAACCGTTCTTCAAATTCTTCTGTGTTTTTATATACTCCGTATGCCATTATGCTCCGTTTACTATTGTTTGTAGTTCATAAATACAAGCAAGCATTGATACCGCAGGATCAATTACTTGTTGCCTTTGTGCTTGGTATTTTGCAACCGTTACAATTATCTGTGGAATAAATTGAGTATATGATTGCCTGTCCTGTTTAATAAAATCTATAAATTCAGCACCTAATGAAGATAAAACGTCATCAGTTCTATTTGCATAATTAGATAACATATACTGATAATTTTTTACAGGATCTTCACCATCAATAACAAGATCATAAATATCTTTATATACTGAGCTAAATTGTTTAATGTTTTCAACTGTTATGGTTTCTACGCCTTGTGATTTAAACCCTTGTAATTGATTTAACATATTTCTTAAATCAGGGAATTTTCTTTTTACTAATTCTACGGCTGCATGTTTATCAATACCTATACCTTCTTCCTTACAAATTTGAAGAATTCTCATAATGTAACTTTTCATTATTTCAGTTTCTTCTTCTTTAGAAAAATCAAAATCAATCATTTCAAATCTTGACTGAATTGGATCTGGTACTTTATTAATATAATTACATGTTGCTACAAATCTCGCATTGACTGCAAATTGATCCATTGTAGCTCTTAGTGCTTTAAAAAATTGATCAGATACACCATCAATCTCATCAAGTATAATTACTTTCATTTTTCCTGGCTCATCCATTATAGAACGGTTAGCACAAAAATCAGTAATCCTATTTCTTACAACATCAACAGAAGTATCAGTAGATGCATTAATGTATAAGTAAGGATGCTTAAAATGTTTAACCAAAGCCTTAGCAGCAGAAGTTTTACCTGTACCAGGACTGCCATGTAGTAATAAATGTTGATAAACCCCTTTACTTAGTTTTTCACCTACTCTTTTAGGAGTAATTAAATCATCTAATGACTGTGGTCGGTACTTCTCTGTTAAAAGTACATTTTGAATATTCTTCATATTTTAGTTTTGATTTATTTTTATATGGAAAAAATAGCATTTGTTTTAATGTAAATAAATAAAAAAAATCTATTAATGAGTCCTCGAAAAATTAGAAAAATAGTTAAACTTAAAGTAGATCCAAAGATATCTAGTAACGTTAGGAGTAATATAACTAGAGGACCTGTGGTAGTACATAAGACCAAACCTAATGTATCTACTCGCATAGCAGCTACTCATAGAAAAAATGTAAATCCTAATTGGGATAAACCAAAGGCATTTAAACCTGTACCAAAAATATGGAGCGGTGAAACTGTATACATTATTGGTGGTGGGCCATCATTAAAAGGATTTAATTGGAATATGTTAAATGATAAAAAAACAATAGCTATAAACAAATCACTACTAAGCTACCCTAATGCGGATGTTTTATATTGGACAGATGGTAGATTTTATAATTGGCATAAAAAAGATATTGATAGTTTTAAAGGTTTAAAATATACGATTGCCCCTAGAAGAGAACTTACAGAAGATATTCATTTGTTGAAGAGAGGTGTAAAATATGGATTAGAAACTTCACCAAATACATTAGCACACGGAATGAATAGTGGATATGCTGCCATTAATTTAGCATTGCATTTAGGATCTAAAAAAATAGTATTATTAGGTTATGATATGGGAAATAGTGGAACTGTTAGTCACTTCCATGATGGGTACCCAATTAATGCAACAGCTGATACTATTTATAATAAACACTTTTTACCAGGGTTTGATATTCTAAAGGAACATATTAAAGGTAAAGGTATACAAATTTTTAATGCATGCCCTACGAGTAAATTAAATGTGTTTAAGAAAATAACTATAGAAGAATCGTTAGCCTTTTGATGATCGGCGTACATAAGTCATAAACTCTCTTTGTTCACCTTTTAATAATGATTTACAGTGTTGGGTAAATTTGATTGACGAATCTATTATTCTTTGATCAACTCTTTTATTCCGGGAGTTATGAGCATCTGAACACTTATTACAAACAAAGTTTTCAACCTTTCTGGAATCCATTCTAGATTTAATTTCAACTTTACATATACTACAATTCCAGTCCACAACATCGGAATCTTTTTCTAATTCTTTAATGTTTGTAAAAGTTTCTCTAAAAGGATTCCAAAGTATACGGTTAGGATTTTTTTCATGCTCATTCATATCCTCAACTTTAAAGATAATCTCAAATGCCTGGGTATTTGAATCCAACCATTTAAGATAATTATTCTCTATCATAAATCGTTGCTTCAAAGGAGGCAGATTCTCCAATAGAATTCCATGCCTCCTTTTATACCATCCAAAGTTTATCTTACGGACTTTATACATTATTCATTAACCTTCTAAACTTTTCAGAAACTGTTTCTTCAAGCGGTTGAAATGATTCTCCTGTAGGTTTAGATAGTGCAGCTAATTTCTTTTTAGCATCAGCTTCCTTTTTCTTAAGTTCACCAATATCTTCTTTACTATCTTCAATTGCCTTTTGTAACTTTTGAACCTTTTCTTCAGAACCTCTACCAGTTTTTAAATCTCTTTTAGCTTGTTCTAAATCTTTAGTAGCTTTATTCATTGTAGTTCTTTCAGCTTCTATGTTATCATTAAAGGCTTTAATATCAGCTTCTAATTTTGCACCTGGATCATCTTTACCTGTCTCGGTCTCTGTTTCAGTTTCAGTTTCGGTCTCTGTTTCAGTTTCAGCATTAGGATCAAGTGCCTTTATCTTTTTCATAATTTCTCCAATGTCATCTCCTAGCCCTTGAAACAATTCATCGTTAGCATCTAGCTTAGCTTTTTTCTGTTGAGCTTGTTTAAATTTAATCTCTGCTTGTAATTTAGCCTTTTCATCTTCTCCATCTTTTACTTTATCATATGCAGCTTTAGCTTTAGTAATCTCACCTTCAACAGCTTCTTTAGCCTTATCAGCTTTTTCTCTATCTAACTTTTCCTTTTCTGCTTTAGCAGCCTTTTCCTTTTCACCTGGTAATTCAACTTCTTTTTTCTCGCCATCAGATTCATAATCTTTAAGATCTTTTTGAGCATCAGCAGCTTGACTTGCTAATTTTTTAATTCTAATCTTAAGTTGTTTTGATTCTTCGCCGTCTGCTGCCTTAAGTGCAGTTTCTGCTGCGGCTAAGTTAGCTTTTGTTGTTGCAATAGTTACAACCTTTTTAAGAGGGTCTGTTGTAGCAAGATCTTTCATTCTTTGACTTATTGCTCCAGCCTTATCCTTTAACGCTTGGTTCTTTGCAGCATTAGCAGCCTTTAGAGTATCATTAGTCTTTTTATCTAATTCTCCTTTAGATGCTTGTTTCTTCTTTTCATAATCAACATTATTTAAAGCTACTTGAACTTTAGTCTGTTGATACTTCTTAGCATTGTTTTTAATCTTTTTCCATTTTATAGGATTAGACGCAATACCTTTAATATCTGTGATACCTTCGTCCACGCCTTTATTAGATTCAGCTATAAATTGATTGTATGATTTTACTCTTTTCATATCTAGTTATTGATTTTTTTATATATTCAACTAATATAAGACAAAAAAAAGGTCCGCCGTTAAGCGAACCTTTTAAAACTGTATTATAAGTTTTTATTCTTAGATGATACTAGTACCAGCTTGGAATTCAAAACCTAATGTGTAATACATTGTTTCTGGGTGGAATCCAGCGTCTACTAAAGCGAATCTAGATTTAACCGCGATTTTAGGAGCCATAGTTCCTTCTGCGATTGTTTCAACAGATTCAGCCATTAAGTAAGGCATGAATACTAAACCAGGAGAGTTACCATCACCTTTTCTACCTACTGCAACTCTGTAGTCAGTCCAAGCCATGTTTGGATCAACATAAATAGTTACACCAGCCAAAGCACCGATTGGATATAAAGATCCACCAGCTTGGTTGATTGTATTTGATAGTGGGTAAGGTACGAATCCTGCAACATCCTGAAGTGCCGTAGCAATTTCTCCAGAAGTTACTGCGAAAGTAGCAGGTCCTCTTCTTCCTCTTGTTGCGATTAGGTTAGAAGCAGCAAGTACTTTAGTATACAACCTACGTTGTAAAGTTCCTTGTGTTTCACCACCTGCACCAACTAACGTTCTTGCAACAGTTGCATTAATGTTAGTGTTATTCTCATTACCAGGTCCTAATGGAATTACAACAGCACCAGCTGCAGTTGTTCCGTAAGAAGCAGATAACTGTAAACCGTCAACAGCATTAATATTCTTAGCATTTTCAGCTCCATTTCTGAAGATTCTATCCAAGATATATTTGTTAATAGATTGAGTTAATTCATTTACCAATACAGCTTCTACTTGAGCAACTGCGTCGATTCCGAATTGTTTTAGATCCTGAACTTGTTCTCTAGTCACGGCAGCAGCAACTTGGTAAGTTTTAGCAGCAACAGACTTGTTGAATAAGCTTAGTCCCATGATATTGTCTGGAGTTGATTCTCCAACACCTCTTTGGTAAGGATCAGTTCCGTCAATAGACTCAGTTAAGAATCCAGGAACGTTCGTAGCACCAGGAAGTGGGTTGTTATCCTCAAATGCATTACCTGAGAAACCAGTAATATGGTCCTCTAAAGCTTTTACATATTCAGGAGTATCATTCCATGCACCAATAACAGCAGAAGTAGCGATATCAGAATAGAAATCTACACCATTATCAACAGCTTCATAAATTGCTTCGTAACCTTCTTCACCTTGAGCAAAGTTAGTATCAGTAGCAACACCGTTACCTCTTACACGGAATATAGAATAACCATCGATTCTAGATTTACCTACGTAAGTTAATTCGTAAGAAGCATTGTTAGCAGCACCTGCTGCAGCATATACTAATTGGTTAACTGCTAATGCAGCTTGACCTGAAGCTAAAGTTAAATCAGCTTTAATTAGTAATGGAGCAGAATCAGTTACTTTTCCACCTGCATCGGTAGTTCTACCTCCACCATATACGAAGTCTAGGTAAGTAAGAACTCCCATAGGACCTTGCATTGGTACAACTGGTACTAAGTCTAAACCTACAGTCTGAGCAGCAACCTGCATAGCAAGTGGCAACAAAGAGAATGGTCTATCTCCAGAACCGGCAGTCATATTACCGTTGAAGTTGTTCATTGTAGTAGGATCGCTTGGGAAAGCAGTTGCACCCATACCTTGAACATTCATGTTTGGATTTAAGTGTACAGTATTATATACACTCTCATTAAGGTTGTGGTAGTGACAGTACTTAGACATCCAAGATAACTTAGACTTTTCAGTAATACCAGTACTTTCCTCAATGATAGGGCCCCAGGTCTTTTGAACCTCAGCCTCGTTGATTAATTGATTTGCGTACATTTTTAAAAAATTATTTTTCGCATTTTTGTGGAATCTTTCAATTCCGTTTATTTAATCGCCTCGGTTCTTTTCTTCTTAACCATTCGATTAATATCTTTTAGATTAGATTATCTACCTAATCTGAATTTCATTTTTTCTACTAAGTCACTTCTAAAAGATTCATTTACTAATGGCTCTTTAGTAGTTGCAGACTCAGCAGCAGTTTTACTTTCATTAATAGATTCTGTTACAATTTGAGTATCTCTAAGATCTCTTGTTGACCAGAAGTTATTAATTCCATATTGATTATTTACAGGATGAAACCTTGATTCAGAAATAATTTGTTGTTGTCTTGATTCAGAAAGGTTATTCCACTTTCCTTTGAATTTTTCTGGCATATCAGTAACAACATCTAATTCTCTTTTCTTTTCAATAAAATTAGATTCCCAAATATTTTCAGCTTGTATAGTTGACATAATTGGTTTAGCATTCATTGATTCTACAATCATAGCTTGCTTCTCTGTAGATAAAGAATTAAATTCATTCTTTTTAGATTCACCTAAGAAATTCATAAAGTGCATTTCAGATACATTCTTAACCTCAGCAGCTGCAATTAACTTTTCTAATTTTTCTTCAATAGAATTTTTATAGTTTTCTGATTCATGAGTTTTACCACATGATTCACACATTTCTTTTAATTTAGCTTTATCAGCATCAGGATACTTTTCACAAACTTGTTCATAAGTCATTCCTTCATCCATACATTTAGAAACTTCTTCCATTGTTGGCATAGAACCTTCTTTCATACCATATTCATTAACAGTACCTTCATTAATAGATTCAGCATTAGGAGTGTTTACATTTTCAGCAATATACTCAGCATACTTAATGCTCTTATCTACATTTTCACCAAGATATTCAGAATAAGCAATATTCTGGTCAACCTTTTCAGCAACATATTCAGAATAGTCAATACTCTTTTCTAAGTTTTCAGCAACATAGTTAGAATATTGAATTCCTTTGTCAGCCATTTCAGCTACATGTTCAGCATATTGAATACTTCCATCTAGTTCTTCAGCTAAATAAGACGCATAGTCTTTAATTGAATTTACATTCTCTGCTAAATAGTCAGAGTATGAAATATTTTTATCAAGATTCTCTGATAAGTATTCAGCATAATCAGTAACCTGATTTACCTTCTCTGCAATATGCTCAGTGTACTTAATAAGTTTTTCCATTACCTCATCATTATTAGAATTAGTAGATTCTTTAACATTACTTAGAACTCCAGATACATATTCAGTATACTTTTGAAAATCTTCAACAGTTACAAAATTATTATTTTCCATCGTTAGATCTTTTTTATTATCGTTATTTTCAGTTTCTTCCATTTCGTAGATTAATATACCATCATCATTACTTAAACCAAAAGATTCATTTACTCTTGATAACTCAGCATTTTCAAAGCCAGGATCTGCAACCAAGTCATAAGTAAAAAACTTTTTAATTTTAACTTTACCATTTTCATCTACTGTACCAGCAGCTCTGCTTGAAATATGTAAAGGGATACCATCTTTAATAAGGGCTTGCGCCTCTTTTCCTTTAGAGGTATTCAGTAATCTTATTTTACCAATAACCTGCTTCTTTTCTTTATCATAATCTAAAGATTCAACAACATGAGAGACATTAGCCAAACTAACATCAAAATCTTTAGGATGATCTAATTCACCTAGAAGTTTATTGGTCTTAACCTTTTCTTGTAATTCATTAATGTGAGGCATTACTTCTTTCTCCTCGTAAATTCGGTTATTCTTGTTCTTAACATCAAATTCGGTAAATACACCTTCTAGTACAACAGATCCGTCATCGCCGGTTGTTATATCTAAATTTGATTTTTGTCTTTCAAGAATTAATAATTTTTTTCCTGACATTTTCTAGTAGTTATTTGATTTATATATTACAATCTCTGTAAGGTTTTTGTTAGAGGTCTGCTAATGGATCCTCGTCAGCGGCACCTTCTTTCTTTTCTGGTTTAAAATCTGCTTTATCAGCACCTAAAAGGATCATTTCTATATCCTTCTCAGAATACCCTTCTTTCTCTAGATCAGCTCTTTCTTTAGCTCTAGTATTAGCCTTTAAATCTTCACGAGTAAAGCCACCATATCTCTTAACCAAGAATCCTAAATCGAAGTATGGAATTTCCTCCATTTCTGCTGTCATAGTACTTAACTGAGTTTTTAGGTTACCAATAAAATCAACTCGTTTAGTCTGTAATTCCATTTCTTTCATTTCCTCAAAGACATTATCTTTAACAAAATTAAGTCCTAATCCTGATTTAAATGAAACATCATTTTTTAATTCAGGATGGTTAAGGCACATTTGAAGATACATAGGCTTAACTAATACTTCCTGGAATATTGATCTTAAACGATCAACAAATTTAGAAAATTTAATTTCATCTCTTAACATTCCACTGGCATCCATATCATATGTATTACCACCTTCTTTATCAAACCTAGAAAAAGGAATTTTAGAAGCCATTTTTAATCTATCAGCAAAATACTTTAGAGATTCAGTATCTCCTAAGTCAGGACCATCTCCACCGATTGTACTAATTTCTGGTGATTCACCATCTTTTGAAGGTAACCAGTATTCTTTATTGAACGGCATCATTGGTTTTCCGTTAGTTACAATTTCACCACTTTCTTGGTTAAAATCTACAACCTCTCTATATGAATTCATTAACTGTGCAAGTGATTGCTTTGCTCTAGTTTTAGATTTACCGCCAACTGGTATAATAAATTGAGTTTTAAATGAAGCATTAGAAACAGCCCAGATAATTCTAGTAGTTTCCATAATTCTTAAAAGATTAAATGATCTAATTAATCTCTCGACATAAGATATTCTCATCGGTGAATTAACCTGTGAATAAGAAAGGTATATAATTTGAGAATCCCATAACTTTCTTTCTTTAGCACCCTGGCCTTTATATTGTACCCATTGTTTCTTTCCGGTGTCAGTATCAATACCAGGCATTAAGGAAATAGGATCCAATTCTTTAAATCCAATAATCTCTGTTTGTTTATCATTATATACTATTTCAAATGCAAGGAATCCATCCACTAACCATTTTCTAAAATAATTCCAAGGCTGTACTGAATCATTAAAACCAAAGTAATTATAAAGGTTACTATATACATCATCTATTTCATCCTCAATAGAACTTGCAATATGACCGTGAAAATCAGCATATGCCATAAAATTAGATTCATCAAATACAATTGCCTCATCGGTAATTACATCTAAGATATCTTCTATTTCATCCTGTACTGCGTATTCTCTAAGCTGGTCTCTCTTTCTTTCATAATCCCTATCAAAAATAGAGATATTCTTTTTCATTGTAGTATCAGTTAATGAAAGAGCAGCAAATGCACTATACATGTCATCTGCATCTGAGCCCATTGGATTAAAGGTATAACCCATTTGGTTTTCAGTAAAACCAACTGCACGAGAATTACGAATAATCATATCATCGTATGCCATGCCTAAATTAGAAAGATCCTTTAAAATTTTTCTAACCGGGTTACCTGTACTTAATGGTCCTCTTCTATCAGTAAAACCTGCCATATTGTTTTATCTTTTATTGTTTATATATTCTTGTAATATAATGCTTGTGCCTCATTTATATTTCCACCAAAGAAATGATTTTGATTGTTAACGGCACCTATATACCAATCCTCATATCCTAACATCCTTGGTTTTCTTATTCTATCTAATCTATATTGCCTAACAGCATAAGTAAGATTGTACTTTCTTCCTAAAGACTTTTTTAAATTTTCATATGTAAATTCACTTAATCTAGGCTGAGCAGCAGGATTACCTGGAGATTTATTTATTGCAGATGATATAGTATTCTTAAATGATTTAATTACATCTGAAAGAAATGGTAGTCTAGCATCATAAGGAATATAATGAAGATTAACACCAAGTTGGTGATCATTATCACTTTTACCTAATCCTAAAACTAAAGGGTATGTATCATAGAATGTTTCAGCTGGAGTAAAATATTCAAAAGAATACATTTTTCCATTATCTAAAATACCTTTTGTCGCACTTCCTATATTCTTTAATTCTTTATCAGACTGTTTAGATGCTCCACTCCTACCTTTATAATCTGCAAGGTAAATATCTAAGTCTTCTTGAAAGGATCCTATTATTGCCATTAGAATAATTTTGAGTCTTCTGTTAATAGCATTACTTTAAAATTTCTTAACTTTGCCATTTTATTTAATGCTTCAGTTTTACAAAGGTTTCTTACATATGTTTCATATCCGTGTTGAAAGTTTTTTAAGGCCTTTGCTGTTTTTCTTTTTGGTGCCTTAGGTTTTTGTAACTGTGCTTTAGGTTTTATCTCTACTACAAATTCTTCCATTATACCACCTTTATCCATTTTCATATAAAAATCTGGATAATAATTATGAAACTTTTTATCTAACATATTAAAGTATTTTACAGAGAAAGGTTCAGATGCCCATTTTATTACTTCTTCATTATGATCACACCAGTGACAAAACTTTCTTTCCCAACTACTTCTGTATATAATTGGATGCTCCCCAATATATTTTTGTGGATTAGTAGGATTATAATACCCTTGCTTAAATCCAGACTTAGAAGTAGGTTTTACTTTTTTAATGCCCATTTAATATTATATCGTATAAATACCGTCGCTATCAGCGCTACCGTTAATTGAAACAGTACCGGCATATTTTCTAGGATGAAGTTTATTCCAACCTTTAGCAAATCCTCTTTTTGCTATTTCAGTAAAATAAGCAAATGCATTAGTACTTTTCTCAGGATTAAAATTCCTCCAATATTTAAATAAATCCATATAAGCAGATGCTATACAATCTTGTCTATCATCAGGATTTGCATATGATAATTTTCTAGAACATTTATCTGCCAATAACATTAAAAATTCTAATGCCTTTGGTGTAAGTTCATCCTGTTCTTTAGATATGATAATCTGTTCCAGGAGATCTCTATTATTTAAGTAATTTCTTTTTCTTGCCATTTCATAAATGTTTTATTTATTATTATATACAAAAAAAGCCGATAGTTTATTATTACTACCGGCTTTTATAATATAGGAGGTTTCTTAAATCTTAACGTTAAGTTGACCTTTAGGGCAGATTGTAGTTTTTCCATTTTTTGGATCAATACATTCTAAAGAATCATCATCGCCTAAAGAAGTGTAATCTTCAGCACTTACCATAACTTCTTGGCCTTTTCTAAGACCATTTCCGTTCTTATTAATTTCAGCTTCAACAAAGCCGTCGTTTAAATAATCGTTACGGCTTTTTTTTTCTGTTACTGCTTCTTCTTTCTTTTCATCTTCTTCTTCAAAATCTTCACCATCATGTGTTTTAGACTTATCGCCCTTATTACCACCTAATACAACTTTGTCATATGTTTCTTGTAAAGATTTTTCAAACTTAGAAATTTCTTCTTCTAATAGATTCATAGCTTCAGTAAGTTCCTCAGTTTCACCAAGTTTATTAATAGCTTCTTTTACCTTTGCTTTCTTTTCTTCTAAAAATGATATTTTATCTGAAATATCAGATCTTTCTTTTTCAACTTTAGCAGCTTCATCATTTTCAGCAATTAATCTTTCTGAAAGAATTGGAGAAGCATCATAATTAATAAATTCTTTTACTAATTTAACAGCTTCAGTTGCAGAAGGTACAAATATCATTTCATTTAAGTGCATTGCAGAATTAACTTTATTTACATAAATTCCTTCATTTACACCTATCATAGTTAAAAATAAATTATCAAACTCAGTTGAAGTAATATTTGTAAAATTGTCCATTTCAGCAAGAAGATCAACAGATTCAAAGAATTTACATACTTTATCTATTTTCCACTGATTTCTATAACCGAAAAAGTTAAGAGCCATTAAAGATTCTTTTAATTCAATTATACTAGCATTTGATAAATCAGTCTTTCCTAATTTAATAGTACCTTCAGTTAAATTAAATTCTAAAGTTCTATCATTACCTTCACCAAAAGTAACTAAAGTATTATTCATATTCTTAAACATTCCTAATCCTTCTAATACATCAAAGAATCTAGCATCTTTAACATCGGCTTCAGTAATTGTTTTTCCATCAAAATTATAATTCTTTCCATGTAAGTGGAATGTTAATCCTTTTTCAGATTCTAAAACTGGTGAAAGGATAGTAGAAATATTACCACCACTGTTTGATACAGCTTTATTATCTTCTGCCTTCATTTCATTTATGATTGCTTTACAATCCATTGACCATGGGTTCTTTGCAGCAATTGCAGAAAACTTAGATTTAATAGAATCAGAAGATTCATTTAATAGGCCTTCTAGGTCATTTACTAACCCTTCATACATTTTACCCTTTTGTGTTTGTGTACGAGCGATAGCTTCAGATACTCTGAATGACCATTTAGTATCATTATAAGCTCCAGTAATATAAGCTCTTAGTTCTGTAATTGGATTTAACCAATCTGAAGAGGCTAAGCTTTTGTGAAGATGTTTAGCAATGTTGAATTTCAACATAGGATTAACACTGTTTTCTATTTCTTCACTGATAACTTCAGTTTCTTCGTTTTTGAATCTCATTGGGAATGCCTTTAAAGATTCTTCTAAAATGTCAAGTGCATTTTTAGCAGAATAAGAAACTCTGGAATTATCCGAATTCATTTCCTTTAATGCATCAATGCTCTTCATAACATTTTCGTGCAGTTCAGCAATTGTAAATTTCATTTCGTTATGATTTTTTTGTTTATTATTATTTTCTGTAATTTCTGTTTGATTTCCTTTGAAGGCATTAATTGCACTCATTGCTAATTGTTGAGGAGTTCCCATACCTACAAGAATTGCAAGTACCTGTGAATCTGTCATTGGTCCACTTTCAACAACCTTACCGTTTTTACCATCTAGTTTTGTTTTTCCACTCTGGGCAAATAAAACACCAACAATATCAATTAATTGCTGAGGTGGCATATTAAGGTAAGGAGCATCAGTGTTAACACCATATTGACGGTCTATTGAACCACCTGAGTAAACCTGAGTTTGTCCTTCTTTAATAACTTTTTCCATATTATAGAATTTGATTTGTTTTATATATTCTAAGATCTTAGAGTTAATTATCCCTCGTCATCATTAGCATTTCTGTAAACCCTACTTGGTTCACTTTCCTTTGTTTTTTGTGATGTATCAATACTTCTTTCATCATAAGGCCCACCTACTTCTTTGCTTGATGTATTGTTATATGATTCATTACTCTGTAATGTTGTAATAGGTGCAACTCTTATATTATCATCAGTAAATTTAAATTCCTGGAATACACCACCAAAATAGATTCCCATATTACCATTATCATCACATCTTAATTGACCGATACCATTAGCATTTGGATTAGATTTTATAGCTTCTCTAGTAACATAATCAATTTCAGGTAATAATATACCGCTTTCGAACACTGGCATAAATGATTTTAATTCCATATCAAAAGTAACCTGGAATTCTTTTTTATCATTTAATCCCCATTCAAATAATCTATCTTGTGAAAAATCTTCAGGAACTGACATTGATGCATTAACCCTAAACATTCCTAAATCAACATTAAATAAAGTACCTTTATATAATTTACTCATAATTGCTTCAGTAACTTTTAACATTTCTAAATTATTAGAACATATTATAGTTACACCAAAACCTATAGTAACAGGTAAAAAGTTTGTCATTAAAGAAAACGTCTTTAGTACCCCGTCCCATTCTCTAACAAATTCAGCTCTTGTAAATTTATTAGTTTGTTCATCTGCATTAATAGACATTGAATTCATTTGAATAATACCTCTAGGAACTACTTCATAATCACCAATAGCTTTACCTGCTTTTTCAGCATCAAACATAAAATTATCTAAAAGAAATCTTTCGTTTCCAGAAACTGAATAAAAGAAAGGTACTTCAATTTTCTTTAGAGTATCCTCATCTACCTGGTTATAATAATAAACCTTTTTACTTAACTCAGCAAGCATACCTACTACTAAGTATCTGAGGATAGTATTATCTTTATTAAATTCTTGATTATATGCTGACATTTATTAGACTTTGTTTATATTCTATTTATCCAATAGATTCAATGTTAAATTCGCTAAAGCCACCGTCTTTTGTTATTTCAATCTTTTTATCAAAATATTCACTTGGTAAAACTGTATGGTTGATAACAAAGGTATTAAGGCCTATATCTTGAATAGTGTTATGAAGTATATTAATTATATGGTGGACACCATCAGAGTCAATAGAAGAGAAGATTTCATCTAGGAATAAAATATTAAGAGAAGGGAACCTAACTTTAATCATTTTTATTAAAGCCATGATAATTACAAAATCAACCTTTTTCTTTTCACCTGTGCTTAATGTCTTAGGGCTAATCTCGGTTCCTAAATGATGAAGAGAACAATAAAACTTTTCATTAAATCGGATACCAAAAGGTATACCCATTTCTCTTCCCATTAAAAGAATATGATTGTTAAAAGAAGGGAGTATAGATCTTACTGCTAAATTCTTAATTCCATTTTCACCCATTATATTTTCCAAGATAGTTAAATAATAATCTTCACCTTCACTCTTAAGCTTACCGGTGGTTTTATCATCTTTACGAACTTTAAAATCCTTGACTAATTGTTTGAGATGTGTTGAGGATTCTGATTCATCTTTATCAGCCATTTCAATTAACTTATCTTTAATGGCTTCCATCTGTGTTTCTAACTGACCGACTTTGACATGGATCTTTCTACCTTTTTGTCTTAAGTCTGTTAAATCAGATTCAGCCTTTTCAGCATCAACCTTTATCTGATTCCATTGAATAAACAAAGAATCTAATTTTAATTCCTTTTCCTTTTTTATATCTAAATGAAAATCAGAGTTAAGAGGAGCTGTACATGTAGGGCATGCATTGTTTTCATAAAGTTTAAGCTCCTTCTTAACTGTATTGATTTTATTATTTAGTGATGATCTTTGATTATTCTTTTTTCTAGAATCTTCATCTAATTTTTCTAGGTTGAGTTTCGTAGCTGCTGTTAAGTCTTTTAATTTCTTTCTATTACCGTTTAATCCTACTAGCTTTTCTTTAAGTATTTTTACCTTTTCAGCATCTTTACTTTTGCTTACCTTTTCAAATTGTGTTATTTTTTCTATGACAGATTCTATGGATTCATTAAGAGTTCGGATCTCATCTTCATATGTTCTAATTTCTTCAATTATAGATCTTCTCTTTTCCTTTACAGACTCTGCCATTTCATTAATGATAGAAAATCCGAATATCTTATCAATAATTCTTTTCTTATCATACGGAGACATTGTTATAAAAGACTTAAAATCATTTACGGATAAAATAATTACATTCTTGAATACATGATATGGTATTTCATAAATTTCAGTTTCTAAAAAATCCTGGAGGTTTACTTTACCTGCAACATCATATTCAGAGCCATTTATTTTCACATTAAAAATACCTGGATTAATCCCTCTTTCTATTTCAACAGTATTATTTTTAGATTCTAATTCTATTCTACCCCAAAGAGCACCGTTTACTCTATTAGGCAAATCCTTTAAGGTAGAGCCTTCAACTTTACCATAACATAAATATGTAATTACTTTAGCAAGTGTACTCTTACCTGCGCCGTTTCCACCAAGAACTAAGTAAAGATCACTTTTATCTTTATCAAATTCTATTACCTGTGTTCGGTTTCCGTAACTTGCAAAGTTTTTAAATTCTACCTTTTTAATCTTCATAGTTAGGTGATAATGTTCTTTTATATAGTTCTTGTACAGATGTCTTTAATCTGTCCTTTAAGTCTTCTTCATATTCTAAAGAATTAATATATTCAGCAGCAATATTCATTAGGTTAAGCTCCCCGTTAAAATCAGACATTTCACCGTCCTCTCTATCGTAAGGATTTTCCTCATCATAAATTCTTGGCTCTAATTTTCTGGCAACACCGTCAAGATAATCCATAAACATATTAATATTATACTTTCCTAATACATTTGACGGTATAAAAACATCTATAAAATTATCCTTAATTTCTTTCTTTATATCCTCCATACGCATCTCTAAGATATCATTAATATAATACCTTATAAATTCTGGACTCCTTTTATTCATAAAGAATTGGTGCTTTCCAGTTTCTAAATCTAATAAGTATATACCTTTTTGATTACCTCTATCAGATCTAGTCATTTGATAAGGATTACCTACTAAAACAAAATTCTGTTTATCTTGCCTATAGTGAATATGACCAGAGTATACTCTTTTGAATCTCTTAAAGATTCCTACTTCATTACCACCTTCATGTAAATGTTTTGTACTTGGGCTAGTCTGAACGCCTCGTGTCTCAGTATGACAAAACATATAATCAATTTTTTCCTTTATTGAATCTAATGTTTCTTTTTCATGTTTATGATCTCTTCTCCAAGGCATTAGTAAGCATTTAGTTTTTCCGTACTGTAAAATCTTAGGCTCTTTATGAACAGTAACATTAGGAATATATTTTAAACAATCAACAGATGCAATTTCATTTGAGTTTTTTCTCATGATATCATGATTACCTACAATGATATGTACATCTGGAAATATTTTTCCTAATTCTTCAAATACTCTAATTGCTAAATCTTGTGCTGCTAAATTGACGCTTTGTCGATTATCAAATACATCACCTAAATGATAAAGAACATCACCTTCTTTATATTCTTTTTTTACCAAAGGAATAAAAAAGTTAAAAAAGTAATCTTCAATAATATTAAGCCATAATACAGAATTTGATCTACACCCTAAATGTGAATCACTTACCATCCAAACTCTTGCCATATTAAAATAATTTTCGGATTTTTCTTTTTTCTAAAATATTATACTTATCATCCAATTCTTTAATAAGTTCATCTTTAAATTTGTTGGAAAGTGAATTATAAAATTTATTAGGAAATACATCAAAATAATCTGATATGACACTAAACAAATCAACTCTTGTATAACCGTCACCTATCTTTTCTATAATATGAGAATATACACGATTAATCTGAACTTTATTTAATTTTTTAATAACGCCTTCTGGTGTTGCTTCATTTAAATGTTCGTATTCACTCCCTTTAATTATTTTATCTATTTTCTTAATTAGTAATTCATAATGCATCCTATCATCTGGATCCATACTGTCACCGTAAGTAGCAGCAACTGTAAAGTTAACTTTATTTTCGGTTACATCTTGATCACCGTATGTATTATTAAAAATTTTATCTTTGTCAGCTAACTTAACTGGAATAGGTTTTCCATTCTCGTCTAATTTTGGTTTTTTCTTTTTACCCCACATATTTTTTTATTTAATTTATATCATCAGTTTCAGTAAGTCTCATGTGATCATAATCAATATTAAATCTACATCGAGTACCTTTACCTTGACCATCCCTAATTTTTAATACCTTTAACCAGTATTCTCTATTTGCATGCATCATTGAATCCTGTATCAGCGCATACATAACATCAGCAGTATGTGCAAGACCAGCAGATTCAGCAATGTTTTCCATTCTTACTTCTGTTGCATCCCATGCACCACGATTAATCTGAGTGGCAGATATAACCAACATATCTCTTTTAACAGCCAATGCTCTGAGATCTTCAGCAATTTGTTTTATTTTCATATAAGTATTTTCAGTATTAGGATTTCTATAATTTGCAAGAATATTAATATAATCAACAACTAATACATTTACTTTATGATCTTGTGCTTCTTCTAAATCTTTTAAGTATGCTTCTATATCTAAAACAGTACCTTGTGAGGTTGGCATTTCCTTTACAAAAAGTTTACCAGGTGGTAATAATCCTCTAGATATTTTTTCAAGGCGCCTTTTCATAAAATCTCTATTGCCAGTTTTTTCATCATACTGCGGCATAGGTATACTTAATAAATTAGATCCAATTCTTTTAAGAACCTTTTGTGCTGACATCTCGGCTGTAATAAAAACAACATTATGACCCATCCTAACAAAGTTAGCTGCATCGTTTGCTAACCAAATAGATTTACCAATATTTTGTTCACCTGCATAAACTATTAAAGATTTAGTATCATAACCACCGCCTGATACATTATCTATGAATGACCAACCTGTTTCTATTTTCTTTGATGTTCTCTGTACGTGGTCTTCTGGTTTAAAAAAGTCTAAACCAATATCTGTGTCAAAGTTTAATGATCCTTCTGTTGAAATCATACCAATAGCACGAGTTACTACATCCTCAACATTTTCTGGAGATACATCTTGAGTTTTTACATATTCAATTGTTCTTACTAGTTGTTTATCAAAATGTTTCCATTTAACCCATGATTCACCAGTTCTTTTTAACCAATCTTGGTCATATTCATTAATGTTAATATCATAAACACTTGATACTATACTATCAGGAATTTCATTAGGATCATCTTTAATAAGAGCCTTCATTTGTTCTCTTGAAGGACTTTCACCAAAATCAGTATAAAACTTTTTTGATAATTTTGCTATATGATCTAAATCACTGTTAGAAAAGAAACCTGGACCAGTACTTTTTAGATAATGCGGTTTCTTAAGAAAGTAATTAAAAAATATTTTTTCGTGATCTGTACTGGAATTCATCTTTGTTTATTTTTATATAGCAAAAACTATATTTAGTTTATTCATAAGGATTTACGACAACCTCATATGTAGTATATGCAGAATTAGATAATGATACTTCAATAATTTTATCATTTCTAAGTTGCATAAGTATAGAATTAACCTTTTCATTGGAAAGACTATACTTCTTCTGTAAAGAAACATTAGTGAATTTAATCTCCTTTGCTACTTTACCACAATAATCGCGTATTAGTTCATATATGATATCCTCAGCATCTGGATAGTTTGGTAATGTTGTATGATTTCCTAATACGTGCTTTACTTTAAGTTTTGCAGTATTAAGAGTTTTCGGTAACATCGGCTTCTAGCATTTCGGTTAAGTTTTCAACATCAATTTCTTCGCCATATTTAAATTTAGCAGCAACGATAGGTTCTAATGCCTTGAGCACATCTTCAGTTAAAACTTCAGGTGTAAATAATTGATTAAGATCAACCGTATCATTCAGATGCTTTACGCAAATCTTTCTAGCAGTTGCGGCCGGTTGAAAATAAACAGTAATTTCTTTACCATCCTTTTCGTAAGTATGCTCCCTACATTCAGCTTTACCTGGATCAGTTAATTTATTAAAAGCATTTGCATTAATAAACCTTCCTCTTTCAACACCACATGCATCCCAGCTAATATACTCTTCTAATCCAATATAAGGATTCATACCTTTATTAAAGGAAATATGGAATTTAATATTAGTTGGTTTTGCAAATCTATTTTTATTAGGTTTTGCTGTTACAATAATTCCAGTTTGTTCTATACCTTCTTTAAGTTTTGCTTTACCTAAAAATAAAATAATGGATGCAGCATATTCAGGACCAGTACCACCACCTCCTACTTGCCTTGAAAATAAATCTTGGGTTTGGTAAGTATGATTTGTAAATAAGAAAGGTATTTTACAAATTCCAAATTGGGTCATAATAATTCGGAAGGTAGATTTAAGAAGTTTGGCTCTTGTCATATCTGCCTTACTGCTACCTGTTTTAGCATCATCAATTTCTTTTTGAGTTGCCAAGTTACCTGCAGAATCTAACACTACCATAATTTTAGGTAAAGCAATTCCTTTTGCCTTTTGTTCAATTAATACATCAGTAATTGCAGTTACTGAAGTTCTAAATTCTTGAACTGTATTACATGGTTCATAACGGAATTTTGTTGGATCAATACCAAATTTCTCTACTAAGGTTTTATCTACAGCATTTTCAGAATCATAAAATACGATACTATAGCCTTGTGCTTGTGCTTGTTTAATTGCATTTAAGATAAGATAAGTTTTACCTGTCCCCGAAGGGCCGGCTAATGCAACTGCTCTATTATTAGGATAACCACCGAATAAAGAACCAGTTAAACATGCGTTAAGGTGCCAATTACCGGTTGGTATATAATGATCTATTTCTGAAATAGTTGATTTGTCTAATGTCTCCCCATAAGTAGAGTGTTTTGACATTTCTTTATTTAAATCTGCGAATGAAAATTCTTTTGCCATGTTTGTTTTTATTTTATTATTATATAGAAAATCTGAGGTTTGTTTAATTATTCTTTGTTATGTTCCACTTATCTGCATGGTATTTAACCCATGGGTAATCTAAACCATCATTAACTGCTTTTTGTAGCAAGTTTTTCTTTTCGTCATATTTGCCATCAAAGCTAGAAAATAAAATTCTCTGTAACTGTAGTTCATCTTCATTATAACCTAAACTCGAAGATACTGGTATATTTTTCTTTGTACACTTACAGCCCATACTTGCAAAATAGAAAGCTTTATTTGGATCATTTCTCCATGAGTACCATCTTGATAATGCTAAGTAAGCTTCAGGTCTATCTTTATCTAATTCTATGGTTTTAAGATACATAAGTTCCTCGGCATTATCTCGACGTTTCATTGCAGATAAACTACCGGCTAACATATATACTGCTTGGTAAATTAAATTATCATCAGTTGAATATTCTGCACACCTTGAATAAAAACCTAGAGCAGATGCATACTGCCCTTGTTTAAAATACCATTCAGCCACATCAAAGGCAAGCTTAGCATTATAAGGGTCTTTAATAAATCTTGTAATAACTGTATCTTTATGATTATCTTTATTAATCTCAGTATGTATAATATCATCTTCAATTAAAAAATCAAATACCGATGTTGGTAATTTTAATAAGAATGAGGTATGGTCCTGGAAACCGAATGGGATTAAAAAGTTATCACCATCTAATGCCAAACCGCATGTAAACTCTACTTGCCCTGTCATAAAATTAAAAGTTTCACTAGTCTTAATTAAATTCCAATCATTATCCCAGCATAATATTCTATGATGGTAAACTGCATCTTTCTTTCCATCTATATCATACCATAAATCACATTCATGTATTATAGCAACCCACATATCTTTATATCTAATGACATTAGAGGATCCTCTTATATCTCTAGGTGGATCAAAGTTAGGTTGTTGTATTAATGCAACCTGTTCAGCAGAACCGTCATTAGGATTTACCTTAACTATTTCTGTTGGTACGCACCATTTAACATAATGGTAAGGCATATCATTAATAGGCATCCAGTTCTTTTCACAATAACTACCTCCTTGGTTATTTGTCTTACCATCCGGTGTAGATAATCTCTGTCTCTCAATCTCTTTCCAATTAAAAGGCTCAGATTTTTCTACTGTTGATAGTTCCATCCTTCCTTCACCATTAGGTGTGGTATCTCTACGAACACCGGTTTGATATAAAATATTGTCCCAATGCGCTAATCTAACATCCTCATGGCCAACAAATTCCCATATAGGTTTTACGTCTAATTTACTCGTGTCAGTTTTTGACCATTTAAGTAATTCTAAATTATCTGGATTAACTTCACACATGTAATTAGTAGTAGTTAATGTAATGTCATCCTCAGGATTAAAATAAACAAGAGGACCCCAAGGTGAATGAAATTTTTGATTATTTTCAGAATGAAATAATGCATAAGCAACTCTTCTGATATTCATTAACCATTTACCATCAACTTTAAGTATAGTACCATTAGTTAAACCATCACCACCAGTTTCTGATGAAGGTATAATAAGATGGTTAATATCCCCACCTGCATCAAGGGCTAATTTGCATATATTTTTTATACCTGTTTGTTCTTTTAGATTTTCTAATCTCTTTTCCATATATTATTATTTTTTTAAAATAAACTAGTTGTATAAATCAAATTTCTATTAAAAGACTTAAAGCCCATTGCAGTAACTACTCGATTTATTGGATCTAATATTGTTTTTTCAAATTGCCTATCATAATCTATCTTAGGTGCAAACTCATAAGGATAATCTCCTGGAGCAAATGCAAATACATCACAAGAATTATCAGTGGAGAAATACATTTTACATTTTTCTCCATTTCCTAGTGGTTGATATTTTCCTTTAAGACCGGAATTATTTAAAAGATAATTATGATAACCTGCAGATCTTACACCGATAGGGCACTTTGACGCAATTTCAAAAGCCTCATAATCATTAACAATATATTTCTGATAATTATTTACCTTTCTTGAGAAACATATTTGATCTACATTGGCTAATCTAAATTGTCTTTTTATATCCTTAAGTAATGCAGCAAAAGCACCCATATCTAATTCACTAACCGAAAAGATATAAGTTAACAATTCTTTAAGTTTTTCTCTAGCAAAAATTGGAGTAGATGACTGTATGATTTCAAAACCTTTAGAACTAATTTTAGAAAGATCATCATAGTGAATATCTGGATCTTTCCAAACAATATTTTGCATATACTTTTTCTTGGCAAGCCATATTGCATTTTTTGCTATACTTTCTAATTCAAAAGATAAAAAGTTTTCAGCATTATTATTATCAGCATATACTTGTAGAATTTTTTCTATATAAGATTTAAGTCTTACTTCATATAACTTTAAAATAAATTCTTTTTCATCACCTTCCCATCCCTCGCATTTTTTAATTAATTCCTCAAACTTTACATATACAGAATCAGTATCAATGTAAATACCTACAGGCTTTTCAATTTTACCAGTAACAGTAATTCCCATTGCTTCATGAGCAGCAGTATCTTTATGCCAATATTCCTTAAAATATTTGTTAACTAAATTTTCAGTATAAAGAATTGCATCCTTACCTTGTAAAGTAATAGTTTCTGCAATATCAACATTAAAGAAATAAAAATAAGGATTACCAAATGCTCCGTAAATTGAATTGAGCATTAACTTAACTGCCTGTTCATAATTATAAAACTTTGATGCTTCTTCGTTAATTTTTTGTAATTCCTCAGTCATTTTTTATTTTTATATGGTAAAGTTATACTTAGTTTAAACATTATCTTCATGCCATCTTTCTCCGTATTGATCATATTGTTGATCATATGGGTAATTAGACCATCCATTTTTTGGGCATGATAAATCAATACCGGTTTTTGGAAAGGATTTAAAAACCTTTGGTGTTAAATCGGTACTCACACTTAATGCTTCATAATAATTAGGGGCACCATCATGTACATATTCCTTAGGATTAGATAAAAACAACTCTACTCTTGAATCAAATTTAGCTATATAATTTAAAGCTATTCTTGCCTCCGTTCTTATTAAAGGCATACTGTAATTTTCTTCTGGTGGGTGCTCATAGAATATCCATGAGATGTTATGCTTCTTTACCATTTCAGATGGTGAATGTATAGCATCAGTTAAAATCCAATCAACACCTTTCTTATTAATAATATCAACTATATCATCATCACGATTATCTAGTCTTTGATAGATATCATAGTCATCTAAAGGTAAACTGAATAAATCAATTAAGTCATTTTTATTACCCCAAAAAATATGATCTCTAGGATGAAACGGTAAATGGGAAAAATTACCAGCTACACAGATTCTATTATATGGCTTAGATGAATCATCTAAAAAAGAAACTTCTTTATTAGAGTTTTGATTATAAAAGTCATACATAGTCTTCATAGAATCCAAAGTATACTTTTGGTCGTTTCTCATTTTTACAACAAACGTTGTAGTTGCAGCCTTTATGCCAGCCAAAGAAGATACAATTTGTAAATTTTCATTACCACTACCGATAGGTTTAATTTTATCGGTAGTGATATATTTTATCTGGTCATGAATTAATCTCTCTTTAGTATCTGTAGTATGATGAGAAATAATTATGTTATTGACAAAGCTTAACGATAAGTAATATAAGGCAACCTCATCAACATAATCATTATAAGGACCTTGTAATACAATGTCAATTTTTCCAGTCAGCATATAAGAAATTAATCTTCGTCTGTTATGGCAACAGCAACAGTTAAATGTGTATTAGTATCAAGAGATTTAAATACCACTTTATTTTCACATACACTTACTTTGTAATTTTCTTTATCCAAAAGATTAATATACTTTTTGTAAATTACAACCTTTGCACCTTTTTCTACATTTGAATCATAAGAGTGACATAATGTAGCATCGTAAGAAGTACCTTTAATATTAATTCCTTTTTCTCCAATATAAAGAGTAAAGATATCCTCGTCTTTATCAAGGTTAAATAATGATTTCATTTTATCTACATGTGTTGTAAGTAAATCAAAATCAAACATTTTAGATTCAACTCCAAATGCTCTGTCCGTTTCTTCTTTACTCATTTCCATAAATGATAATGATGGATCAGTACATGCCAAATTAATTTGAAGATCTTCATTTTCTAAAATAAAATCACTTGCCATTAATTCACCGTCATATTCAGTATACTTAATACGACCTTGTACATCTCCGTTAAAATGACTTAATGCATCTATTACTTTAGTACCGTTGTAAAAGCTTACTTTTACAGGGTCAGATATATCAGCATCAAAGATATCAGATGTTGGAGTATTAACCAATTTTACGGCATCTCTCTCAGGAAAATATACAGAAGACACTGTACCTTCTTTAGCTATTTTCATAAAGATGAATTTGTCAATTGGAAGTAATTTGCGAACGAATGAACTTAATTCATAACCGTCAATTTTGTTGATTTTTGTTTCCATTTAAAATATTATTTGTTTATTATTATATTGATTATTGTTACTTAGTTTAAGCTAAAATACTGATTTTGTTTTTAAATCTTTATTTAAATTAAAGCCATTTTTTTGTACACTTTTAAAGGATGGTGGTTGCCAATTTTTATTGTATAAGATATTTTTAAGCTCATATTTAGCTTCATATCTAAAACCGTATCTCCATTCTAATCCTGGTAAAAAATCATTTAACCATAATGGCTTTTTTGTACCTATAGCATAATGAATAATAGATGGTACAACTACTTTAAGATACTTATCAGGTGGTGTACCAGCTTTCATCATTTTATCTCTATTTTGCATTAACCGCAAATCTTTACTCTCAGTAAATTTAACCTTTCTACCTTCAGCTAAATACCTATGAATATTAAAATGATGGAATCTCTGTTCTACCGTCCAACTAGTATATCCTGTAAAATTAAAATACTGGTGATGGATGAATGAATGCTTCATAAATCTTTCAAAGTAATATTCTAATTTAGGATCCTCACCGTATATAATATTACCAGCATTAATGGAAAGGGCATTCATTTGCTCTAATGTAAAATCAGTTTCAAAGATTTCATTAAATGCATCCATTACATCATGCTTATCTTTATTTCTAATGTAAAATAAATTTTCCTTTTTAATACCGAACTCTTCGTATTCATCCCACATGTAACTAATGTCATTTAAAATAAATACATCGTCATCTGATACTAAAGTTCTTTTAACTCCAAATTTTTCCTTTAGATAAATAGGCATTAAGATTTTAAATAGACACCCATGACTTAGTAAGAATTTCTTTGACTTACCTTCGTAGCCATGTTTTTCTATATAATAGTCATAGAGGTCATTTAAAATAATAACTTTTGCCTTCTTAAAAATATCTAAATTATGTTCATTAAAAATTCCTTGTAGTTTATCTAAATCTATTTTAGTATCATCCACAAACAAGTAAATGTCAAACTCTTCTTTAATTCCTTTAGGATAATAACTACATAAGATGTTAGTAAACTCTAGGCTTGAAACGCCTATTGCTAATGCCTTATCTTTCATAATTAAATTATACTTTTTACTTTATACTTCTTTTTAGGTTCTGCTCCGATTTCAACAGAGTCAATTATTTTATGATTTGTATTATCTTGTTTAAGAAAAGTATAATTAGTCATCTTAGCTTCTCCATTACAAAATTTCTTTACTTCATCGGCCATATCCATTGCAGTAGTTACTGGTACATTTTGGGCAATGTGATTTACTTGCTTTGCATTTTCAATACCGAAGTCTAATGGTAAGCCCATTAGGTGTAACATCTCTCTTACATTGAGATATCTATTTTCTATAGGATGAACACCATTAAACATATTTCTACCAATAAGAGCAGAGAATGAATCATGGAAAAAGTGCGGTGATGCATCCCAATAACCTAACCCTTGGCTTGTTTTATATTGCTGATGTTCTAACATATCAATAAAAGTCTTGGTAGATTTTTTATTTGAAAACCCTCTTTTAGGATAATGTTCTTCTAACCACTTAATACAGTCGGGTATTAATTCATTTTTTTCTAGATATTGAGCAATAGTTCCTTTCTTAAATTTAGCAGCAAATTCAGAATGTGTTAAACCTTCCTTTTCTAAAACATATTCATAAGGTTTAAAATGATCCGTAACTTTACCTTCTACCATAAACATATCTTGGTGTGTAGCATCTTCTGGTATTTCGTTAAGATAATCAATAAGATTTTTCTTTTCTCTAAACTTCCAACTTAGCATAGGAACGGTTGGAGTATTCCAAAAGAAGTAAAAAGTTCTCATTCTTCTCTGAGGAATTCCATGCAATTCAGTATTAGTTTTAATTAAAGAAAAACTATATCCGTATTTTTCACCGATAGCCTTTAGCCTATCAACTACACCTTCTCCCATCTTAGTAAAAAGACCAGGTGCATTTTCACCCCAAAGAACTTTAGGCTTTACATTTTCTAAAATATACTCTGATGAATTATACATCCATTGATTCTGTGTTGCACCAGATCCTCGAGATGCAGCACTACCTTTTGCAGAATTTAATTGTGATAAACCTGCACAAGGGCATACTGAATTTACATAGTCGACTTCATTAAAGGTTTGTTTAGGTATATCTAAATCTTCATGGTCTAATCTATACATAGGTACTTCTGGCCAATATTTTTCAATATGACTTTCATTAGCGGCAAATGCATCATAACTTAAATGAAACGCCGGTTCATTACCTGCAGATTTTTTACATCCTATTGCACTACCTCCAATAAGTGGAATTATAGTACCCCATTTTAATTCTTTTTCCATATTATATTTTTACTTTTTCAATTTCTAAATCTTCCATAAAAGTTAAAGGGTCAATTGTACCTTGGTTAATTTCTTCCTCAAGATAAACAATAGTTTCTTTTATAGTATCTCTTATATCTTTTTTAGGTTCCCATCCCATTGATTTAGCCTTAGAGATATCTCCTCTAATATTTAAAGCCTCACCTGCAATTGGATCGTAATGATCAAACACAGGTTCATCAACTCCCATAATATCACCAATCATATTTTTAAGATCCATTAAGTTTGTCATTTTACCAGTACCTAAATTAAATGTTTGGTTTGCAGTGTCTTCATTTTCCATACAAAGAATATGAAATGCGTTAACATCAGATACATCAATATAATCTCTTGCTTTCATATAATCACCAAACACGATAGGATTATGATTACCTTTAATTCTTAGAATAAATCCGGCAAATACAGGAGGAATGGTTCTATTATAATCTTGTAGTGGCCCTGCAACATTAAAGTATCTTAATGCAGTATAATTTAAACCTTTAGTTCTCTGGTATGATTCTGCTAATAGAGCAAGACATGCTTTAGTTGTAGAATAAATTGTAGTAGGATCAGATTGCTTTTCATTAAATCCTTCTTTAGGCATTTCACAATTTTCATATACCGCAGAAGTTTCACTAAAGATAATTCTTTTTACATCTGCCTTTACACAACCGTTCATTACATTAATACTTCCTAAGATATTATTATCTACAGCTTCATAAGGGTCTTCGTGACAATCATAAATAGAAACTAACCCTGCAAAGTGGTAAACATAATCAGGAGAAAATTCCTGAATTATATTTTCTACATATTGATTTCTAATATCTACTTTATGAAAATTTTCAATTTGGTCATGAACTTTAGGTATATAAGTACCGTGTTCCATGTTATCAATCACAGCAATACATTTAGGGTTATGACCTCTATTTAATAAATCATTGATAAAATTTGTACCAACGAACCCAGCACCACCGGTGACTAGGATTTTTGTTTCAGAATTATACATTTACGGTTTCAGTTTTAGTTACTCTTTCATAAGATTCCCAGATCTTGTTATCTACATGTTCTCCAGTATAATAAGAATCCTTAAGATACTTTTCTTGTAGGTTATAAAATAATTTCTTGTAATGCTCTGGGTTTGCATTTAAGAATTCGATTTTCTTTTTTAAATCTTCTGCTGATTTACATCTAATAAAATGCCCTTCGGGGAATACATTAAAGTCAGTGTCGTAAGATGGGTGTAAGAATGGTATAATACCATAGTGTAGCATTTCTGCATACTTAGAGGTTACCATACCTTCTTTAATAGGTACACAGAATGTATATTTAGTGCCAAGTAATTCATCGGTCATTGTTTCAATCCTAGTTTCTCCTTTAAACCATTTAGGATACTTTTCCTTAATCTCATCATCCCATTTTCCATAGATATCAGTTTCTATTTCTTGATCTACAATATACTCTTTTACTGGATCCCAACGATCCATCCCACCTGAACCTTTACCTTGATTCTGTAGCATCATAAATGAATCAGTCTTCTTCATTTTAAATAATTCATCAGTATCATATCTTTTCTTATCTAATAAGAATACTGTTTCAATACCGGAATATTCATAAGTTGATGTAATAGTCTTAACATCTCTTAGTGGAGGGCTACAGAAATACTGCTCTTCTTTAGTAAATGTATTTTGTGCTAAGTAGTATGTTGGTCTATTATTAATTCCCCAATCTTTACATGCAAGTATATAACGGTTATCAACAAGTAAACCAACAATAGGAACTTTCTTTTCTAACTCATTCATTGATTTAATAATAGGAGCTGCATAATACTTAAAGAAGTCTAATGATTTAACTTGACCGGTACCATCCTTCTTGTTAATATACTCTGGAATATTAACAGTACTTGTTGGGCCAGTATAAAAGAAAATAAAATCTAAATCTAAGCCTTGGATAATTTCAACGGTTTCCTCGGTAGACTTTCTCTCTTTCATAGTAGAATGAAATTCCTTAATATTATTAGGTACTATTGGGTCATCAGTAGGGGGAGGCCCAAACAAAGAAGCTACTTTAGGTTTTTGTTTTGCTCTAAACTTACCTAAATCATTAGGGCTTAATAACCAATATTCAACATTTGGATTTCTATTTGCAATTGAACAGATCAATTGTTTAGGTTCACAGTCTCCGCCTATTGCACTCCAACTGTTTTCATTAAACTTTATGGCTTTACCTAATTTAAAAAAGCCAATCTTTTTTACATTCTCTTTCATATTAACAATTTTGAATTATATCTTCTATTACTTGTTTATCTTGTTCGTATGTTAGATCATACCAACATATATCTAATTCTTCAAATTTTAAAACATTCATCGAGTTTATAAGATGAGTAATTTCATATTCATTCCTATTAGATAATTTAATACTGTTTAAGTTATCAAACGCCTCTTTTGCAAATATCATATATCCACAGAAGTATCTTCCATTTACTACACCATGAGGTTTTTCAATAACCACATCTTGTATAATAGTAGCAAGTTGCAAATTCCTTGCTCTAGTTTCATAATCTTTATAAGTAACAACAGTATTGTTCGGATCATGGTATTCTAAACCAATGTTACCTTGATAATAATTGTCACCAAAGAGGCACAAGAAAGGTTCATAAAATTTACCTTCCCATGCTTTAATTGCAGCACCTGGTCCATATTCATCATCCTTTTGAAATTCATAATAAATGTTTATCTTTTCTTTATACTTAGATAAACTTTCAATAATAGGATGAGATAATTTAGTATTTCTTCCTTTAAAAAAGAAGTCAGATTTGCTTATAGTAACATATGCATCTTCTATCCCATTTTCAATACAGAATTCTACACAGTACTGAATTGTTGATTTTCCTAAAATTGGATCTATAAGTTTATTTGATCCATACCTAGTAGACCTCCCGGCTGCTAAGATAATTGCTTTTCTTACTCTGCTCATTTGCTATATTTAATTTCTAATTCGTCAAATAATTCATGACCCTTTTTAAGGAACATCCCAGCCAATTCATATCTTTCATTTAATTCAAAGAAAGGTACTGCTCCTAATAAGTGAACTGCTAAAAAGAATTTTAATTGATATTCATCATACCATTCATACATTATGTTTTCTGCTTCTCTACAGAACTTAAGGTATTTAGAATTCCTTTCATTGTATATATGGGCCTCATATTTCATTACAAAGGATTGCATCAGTTTTCCATAGTCATAATAATTCTGTTCTTCAGTACCTCTTGGATCAATAAATATAAAATCATTATCGTATAAAATATTACTTACTGTTAAATCACCATGAACAAACCCCCACCCAGAAGATGCATTTAATTCACCATCATACTGGTAACCGGTTCTTCCTTCTAATTTATCCAAATAAGATCTTACATCTACATCAGCACCATATCCATCAAAGTCGTTTATTATATGAATAAGATTATCTAATTGATCGATTGATTTAATTAAAGGTTGCTCACAAATTTTATCATACCAAGTAGGATACCTTTTCATTTCAAAAGAAGTATCTGATATTGGATTAATCTTTATAAAATTAGGATGAGTACAATTTTGTAACCAATCCATTTGCTGTTTAAACTTTATAGGATAAACGCCTGCTTCTTTAATAACTTTGTTGTCTTGGAGATATACCTTATCTCCGCTATTTCCTACTAAAACTTTACCAGTATGCATTTCATTTTGTTTTTAAGTGCGAATGTTGAATCTACTTCTGAATCACCAACCATAAGAAAGTCTTTAGGTTTATATTCAGTAAATGTTTTAAAAATTAAATCTGCCATATCAGAATGTGGCTTTTTATTCACTACATCATCTCTTGTTACAATCATATCAAACAGATTAGGACTGATATTATGATATGACATAATTCTATCTACATTTTCTCTAGATGAATTTGATGCTATAATAACTTTTTCAAATTTATGATTTTTTATTACCCATAAGAGTAATTGATTAATTTTAGTTTTATAAAGATTCTTTGAAAATATCTCCCTCTTATAATCTTGTGCCAATTTGGATTCATCTTCACTTAGTTGGTATTTCTTTAAAAGAACATCCATACCATAATTAATGTCAGCCATTATTGTACTTAATGGTATATCTCTATTTAAGACTCTTTCTAATGCACGCCGCCACGAATCAGCATGAGTTTCTATAGTAGAAACTAATGTATCATCAAAATCTAATATTAAACATTTTTCCATATAATCTGTTTGATTTATTATTATATAGAGGATTATAAAATAGTTTCAAGTAAATAGGACAATAAAAACTAAAAAAGGACTACCTAGTTAAAGATAGTCCTTTTTAATGAAGGGTATGTAAAATTACATATTGTTCTTTGTCTCTTGGACATGCAATCTTAGCTCTTGTGCAAGATTTTTAACTTCTTGCATTGATTTTCTAATTCTTACAGCAGCAGCCTTATTTCCTTTTACGTAGAATTTATCTACATCTTCACTTACTGATTCAATAAGAGCTTTAATTTCTTCAAATTTTTCCATAATAGTTATTTTTTATTGTTTTAATATATATTCACTTAAAATTTACCTTTTCTGTTTCTGTGATACACAGTCATTTTAGGTATAAACATGTATTTGTGTTCTTTATCTTTTATTGCTTTCATCATTCGTTGAAATAAATCAACATCACCGGCAATAGTTTTCTTTTGTTTTGGTTCAGTTCCTTTTTGTGCTGAAGCGTCTCGGTATTTAAATTTTCCTATTAACTTAGGACACCATGAAACAGAACTAGCAGCAGTTTGCCCGGTTGCATAACCTTTATTATTAACATCTAATTCTGGTGTTGCATCTGGCATCATCATATAACCACCAGAGGAATTGGTAGCATCTATCTTTTTCTTACCTTGTGTAAATACAAATCCTAGATTAGGAAATTGAGAATATGCTTTTGCTAAAAGCTCTAAATGATTAGGTGCCCATTTATCATCGTGATCTAATCTTGTAATATAATTAAAACCGGCAGATGCTGCCATATCCAATCCCTTATTAACTGCTTTAATACCTCCGGTTAATCTCTTTTCTTCTGATGATATATTAGATTCTCTTTCACCTGGTTTTGGTAAATTAAAATATTCATATTGACCAGGTTTAAGCATAGAAGATAATAAATCTTTTAATTCTTGATCATCTTCATATTTATCACCAACTATAAATAATTTCCAATTTTTAAATTTTTGATTTTTAATAGATCCTAAAGAATCCTTAAGAACATCAATTGAAGACATATGATTTGCTCTTGTCTTATGTACACCGGCATCACTCTTAATTTTGTAGGTTGGCATAACTACAGCAAATTTTATATCGTTATTAATTTTACTAGATAAATTCTTTTCATTTAGTATTTCAAAGTTTTTATCATCAATAAAAGACTCTAATAATAAATAAGTATCATATGACTGTAACATATTAGTTTTCTAATTTTATTATATATCCGTTAAATGATATGATATGATAATATTAATTTCTTAACGTCTCTTATTGAATTAAACATCAAAACATCAATAATTGACAAATGAGATACGAAAGGTTTACCAAATTGATTATATGGTTTTATTTTATGATCATTGAAAAATAAATTAACACCCTTTGTTTTAAAAGTTTCTTTATCATACATGTCATTTATTACATTTACATAATTAGAAAAACCTAATGTCTTTGTTATAGATGCTAACCTTTCACATTTTTCTTGACCTTGTGAATTAGGATCAGCCTTTGAAGATCTATCATAATTAATCTCTAAGTTTAAATATTTACATACTTCAATTAAAGAAGAAATAGCCATTTCATCAATATGTGTATACTTACCTAATATGACCTTTTCAATAATTGGAAAAACTTCTTTAAAGTATGGTGCCTTTTTGTATGCGTTTTCTATACTCTTTATAATTTTTATTCTACTTTCATTTTCAGATATTTCTATTTGATTTATCTTTTTATTTTGTGATGGTTTATTTAAAGGAATAGAAAACAAATGATCCTTGCCGTTTATGAGAATTCTTTGCCTGTGAATCCATCCCCTTTTAATGAAGTTAACATCATCATAAAATAAAATTTTATCGGATGAATTAATTAAACTAAAGTAACCTACATAAGGAAAGATATAAGGTTGCATTATAGCTAACTTCTTACACCTCCTCATTATGATCTGGTCATTCTTAAAATCAACAGCTTCAAACTTTAATATTCGATATAAGTTATATGCAGGGTTATCTTTATGAACTTCTAAATCAATAGGAAGTTCAGTTGAATTTACAATATCTTTAATGATTTTTTTAGAAAGACCTTTACCTCTATGATTAGGGTGAGTCCATACCATAGTAATAAAATAACTATTTTTATTTTTGTAATAAGCTACGTAAGAAATTACATTACCGTCTTCATCTGTTTGATATTCAACATAACCTTTAGACAAAACTTTTTTAGACCATTCACCTAAATCTTCAATATGAAAATACTTATGGTTTTCAGTCTTAAGACTATTTGCTAATATCTTTTCTAAATTCATATGTTATCTAAATTGGAAATTAACCAATCTAATTCTACTTGACTTCCTGCATCTGATATTGCATTGTCTGGATCTGGGTGAGTTTCAATAAAAGCTCCATCATATTCAAATATCTTTGCAGCTTGTGAATACTGCTTAGCTAATTTGCGGCTTCCTCCAGTTATGCCATCTCCGGCCATTTGTGTTGAATGAGTACAATCTAAAATAACTTTATCTGCAAATTTTTTCATTACATCAACTCCTCTAAAATCTACAATAAGTCTATCATAACCAAAATTAGATCCTCTTTCAGTTACCCATACTTCGCATTTAGGATCTACTTCCTTTATCTTAGTAACTGCATGTTCCATTGCCTCAGCCGATAACCATTGACCTTTCTTAATATTAATAACATTAAAGTTTTTAGCACATTCAACTAAAAGATCAGTTTGTCTACATAAGAATGCTGGTATTTGAATAACATCTACTACTTCAGATAGCGGTAATGCCTGACTAGGTTCATGAATATCTGTTACAATTTTAATATTAGGATAATGATGCTTAACGGTTCTCATGATTTCCATCCCTTCTTCTAACCCAGGACCTCTATCAGAATGTATAGAAGTTCTGTTTGCTTTATCAAAGGAACCTTTTAAGTACCAATTTTTATTTCCCATCCAAGCATCTAAGGCTTTTGCTACAGTTAAGAAGTTTTCCTCGTTTTCAATACTACAAGGACCAAGTATATAAGTATAGTCTTTCATAATTTATTTTTTATCCGTCACAGCTAATACAGTCTTCCATTGCCTTTTGTGCAATATCACCTCTTAAGACAGATTCAGTTCTCATATAGTATAAAGTTTTAATTCCTTGCTTCCATGCTTCTAAATGAACTTGGTTAATCCATTTAGGGGTAGCTTCTTTAGGGAAAGCAAGATTTAAAGATACTGCTTGATCTACATATTGTTGTCTAACACCTGCTTGTTTTACTAATTCCAATTGATTGATTTCTTTAAATGTTTTAAACACATCTTTAAATGGAACACCTTCTTGGTATTGTGGAACATCTTTACATTTCATTAGGATACCTTTTAAGAAACACCAATCATCTAAGAATTTTAACCCTTGTACAGATCCACCGTCGGCCATAATTTTATCCCATACCTTTTTATTATCATGGCCAATTTTATCAAGGTATCCTTCTAATTGACTATTCTTTCTAATAAAGGTTCCTTTGGCTGATTGATCTGTCCATATATTTGCTGGTACTGGTTCAATTCCTGCAGATATTCCACCTGCTAATTTTGAATTGGAAACTGTTGGTGCGACCGCTCTTAAGTGAGTATTTCTAAAGCCAGTATCTCTACACCATAAAGGTTCTCCGTATTCTTCAGCAAGATCCCGGCTCGCCTTTTCACTTTCTATTTTAATTTGAGAAAATATATTACGAGTTTCATACTGTGCCTCTAACCCCTCAAATGCGATCCCTCTTTGCTGTAAATAAGTATGCCATCCTAATACACCTAAACCTACAGCCCTACCCTTTTCGGCGGTTCTTACAGAATTTTCAAAACCTTTTCTGTATTTAGCCTTTTGGATAAATTCTTCAAGTACACCATCAAGAAACCAAGTAGCATCATAAATAAGATTAGTGTTTTTCCATTCATCGTATTTAGAAAGATTAAGAGAGCTTAAACAGCATACGAAAGAGTGATTTTCATCTGTATGTAAAACGATTTCAGAACAGATGTTAGTCATAAAAACTTTTAGCCCATTTCTCTTATATGCATCAGGGTTTTGTTTATTAACATTTCCTCTATACATTATATAAGGTTGGCCTGTCTGTCTTCGTTTTCTTTGTACAGCCGCATATCTTTTTCTAGACTCAGAATCACCTTCTAAAACATTTCTCATAAACTTATCAGAAATAACAACACATTGATTAGTGTTTAAACATTGTCTATTAATATCGCCTTTAGGTTCTCTGATTTCTAACCACTCCCAAAAATCATTATGATCAATACTTAAGTTTGTACTAGCGGCACCTCTTCTTACCGCACCTTGATTAGTAGCAAGAATTGTAGAATCATTAATTTTAATAAAAGGTACTACACCATCACTTGTACCGTTATCAGTTATGGCAGCTCCAGCAGGCCTAATCTGATTATGGCATATTCCTACCCCACCACCATGCTTAGCTAATAACATTAACTCAAGGTTCTTTTGCCCTATATCATTTATCGAATCTGCTACGTCAATTCCAAAACAACTAATAGGTAAACCTCTTTCAGTTCCAGTGTTACTTAATACAGGTGAGGCTAGATTTAACCATCCCTTCCAAATGTACTTCATAAACTTATCTGCCATTTCTGGTTTCTTAAGTCTATTTGCAACTGTTGTTGCTACTCTCCAATATGCATCCTTTGGAGTTTCCCCTGGTAAACAATAACCTCTGGATATTGTATTTAAGTAAACATCAGTATGACCCCATTCTGGATAATCAACACCACGTTCCCAACCTAATTCTTTTTCTATTTGATCTGCTGTCATTTCTTTTTCTTTTTTAATTATTACCAAATATCATCCCAATCATCACCTTCGCCTGCTTTAGCATAATCAGTTGGTCTGATTGCAAAAAAGTCAGTGTGAGTGTGGCCACCAGTTAAATGATAAAACCAATCCAATGCATCAGCAGATTTTTCATCATATTCAAATATCGGATCTAATCCTAGTTCTTGTAATTTTTCGTTTGTTCTTCTGTAAATAAAATTCTTTAAATCATATGCTTTAAGATTTTCAATATCTCCTTGTTCAAATATCTTATCAATATAATCATGCTCCATACCTACAATTAATTTTGCAGCTTCATAAACAGATTCTTTAACTTCTCCTCTTAGAGTTTCATCCTCAGAACACATATGATTAAATAATCTACATCCCATTTTAGAATGTAATGATTCATCTCTTACAGACCATTTCATTTGTTGACCTATTCCTTTTAAAAGGTTTCTCATTTGAAAAGAATAAAGAACAGCAAAGGAGCTATATAAACTTACACCTTCAGCAAATGCAGAAAATATTGCAAGACTCCTAGCAACTTCTTTTCTGGCATCTTTGCTTTCTAATAAATCTTTATCTGTGTATTCGGCTTTAGTTGACATTAAGAATTCAAATTTATTAGCCATTGAAGGTTCATGTAAAAATGCAGTGTAATCCTCGAGTCCTAAAGTTTCATTTAAATAAGAGTATGCAACGGCATGAATAGTTTCTTGTGAACCAAACATCATTGCCATTTGTCTTATCTCATGCTTAGGAAACCACTTAGTAACCATCCCTGTCCAATAATCAGATACCGCGCATTCAGTTTGAGCAAAGCCTAAAAGAATATTTCCAACTAGGTTTTTTTCATGAGGTTTAATATTTTCATTCCAATCTTTTAAATCACCCTGCATCGAGATTTCTGTATGGAGCCAAAAGGCTTGTGCTTGTGGTAACCAACCGTCCAAATAATATTCAGGAAATTCAAAGGGTTTATATTCGATGCGTTCAGTAAAAAGTTTGCTCATTGTTAATTTTTCTTTTTGACTAAATATGCAACAGAAGTTGCATAAGTAGTTTGGTTTAGTGTTGTTTATTTATTTAAGTCTTTTTTTAATTCTTGTTCTAAATCATATGCTTTTTGCTGTAATCTAAAAGATTCTGTTTTATATTCTTTTCTTTGTGAATATAGCCTAGTTAATACATCCTTTAATATTGATCTTTCAGTATCATACACCGCGCCTGTTACTGATACTATGTTGTTATCACCTTCCTCTTCTTTTCTTTTTTCTGGAGAAACCTTCTTCTTAAAACTTTCTGGAGAAACATTCATCTGTCTCATTATAGAAGGATATAGAGAAGCAAAGTCAAATGCAGCAACAGCATTATGCATACCCGTTATAGGTTCTTTTACAAAGGCACCTTCAAATTGTTCTCTTTTAGATGGAGGTGCCTTAGGATCTTTTGCCATTACTAAGTTTCTTGTTAAAAATTCTCTTGCCAACAGAGCCTCGGTAATTGCTACTGGTGATGCAGCTTTAAAAATACTAATCTGAGTCATATGAGCAATTGTTAATGCAATGTCCATTGTCTTAATCTTTTGGTGAATAAGATAAACTAATGCAGTATCAATTACGTTATAGAAAACATATTTTGGATAATCCTTTTCATACATATCTTGAATAGTACCTTCGTATTTAACTTTCTTAATTCCTACGACAGCTTCACCTACAGTATCTAATTTAAAGTCTTCCTTAATATCAACAGTTCTATCCCACTTAGCATAAATATCTAAATAATCCATTACACCAACATGGCATGGAAATTCATCTCTACCAAAGTTTCTTCCTATTGGTGAAGCCGAGCCAATATCAATACCTAATTTTTTACAACGATTTATAATGTATTGCCAATCAAATTTAATATAATTCCACCCTGTCATCATTGGGAATTTCTGAACAAATGACATCATAAAGGTTGACATCATATCATACTCAGATTTAAAACATTTAAAAGTAAAAGAAAAATCATCATCTATATCTTTAAAATGTTCATCAATTTGTTTTTGTATTTTGGTTTGAGTTTGATTGTCTAAATCTTTAGTTGCTAAAACAATACATTGTTTCTCTGGAGTAACAATACAAATTGTTGTAACTGGGTTTGCTGCTTTGCTTGGTTCAGGAAACGAATCAGTTACCTCAACTTCAATATCTACAAAATAAGTTCTTGGGAAGTGATAACCAAAAATTAATTCCCTATCAGAAAAAGATAATTGATCCATATATTCAATTATTCTATATTTGTTAAGCCATCTAGATTTTACTTTTTTAACAGGACGGCCATCCCAGTTTTTCATTTTAGAATCTGCTTTAGTATCACCTTCATCACAAACCTCCCAGTTAAACATGTCTTCTGGTTTAAGATCATAAGTTTTAAATCTAGTTTTGCCATCAAGGTTAAAGTATGATACCCATAATTGGCGGTCTTCTTGTGTAATGTCTAAAAGCATGGTTTGTTTCGTTTAATATAATAGTTAATATAATGTACTGTAGGAATTTCAAATCCTTCATCTCGTAATTTATGAATAGCCTGATAAACACCTTCCCATTGTGAATCATCTATAATAATTATACCGCCATCTTTTAAAAGGTTTAATGCTAAATAGAAATCATTGTATGCCATTTCTTTTGTATGACCACCGTCTAAATATACTACATTAAATTGGTTATAATATTTACTTAAGTTTATAGTTCTGCTATCTCCAATTAATTGGGTTACATTAGTTCTATTATTCTTTTTATAAATTTCACCTACGGTATAATTTGAATACCCATTGTCTGGTACAGTTTCAGTTGGTGTACTATCCCAATCTAAAGTAACTACTCTCTTTGCTACTTTTGCTAATTGATCAGTTGTTCTTCCACGATAAGTACCAATTTCGAATACGTTGTTATCTTTTGCTAAAGTTACAAGTAATGATAATTGCCAAATGTTTCCTGTGTCACCCCACAAAAATTTATCTAAGTTTAAATGTGATGGGTGAATACATTCTCTCCCATAAATTTTTGCAATTTGATGATAATGAGTATTTTTTAAAAACATATATTAATAATTATTTTTTTGCCTATTCCAGTTTTCTTCATTCTTACTTAAGTAAAAATTATAAAATTCCTTAGGAGTAACACCTATCGCTAATCCAGCATTAAATACAAAATGCATTACATCTATCCATTCCATTTTAAGTTCTTTTAAATCACCTGGGGTTAAATCAGATAATTTTTTATTTCTAACTTTAGGGTTTGTAGACTTCCAAGGTTTCCATGCAGCATTACCTTCCCCGTCTTCGATGCCACCGACTGCATCCATCATCTCATGTAATTCATCAATGATTGCATGATTAGTAACCATTAGAAAATCTACTACATCACCTATGTTATATTCTGAAAAAGGTTTCTTTCCTTGTTTTTCAAAATACATAGATTGTGTTTCGTTTTGTAATGAATAAAGATCTTCTAAAGAATTCTTAGAATGATCATAGCCGTTTTCTGTAAAGTAGTCTCTTACATCCAAATCTTTACATTTGTTATCAATGTTTGCCATATAAATTTTGATTTATTTTTATATAGCTAAAATGTAAGTTTGTTTACAAGTAAGCAAAAGGATTTGGGAGTCCACTATAATGATCCCATAGAGCATCTTCATTCCACTTTGAATCATACCAAAACATTCTACCATTTTTATCCTTTCTCTTTGACATTTGTGGGTTACCATAACATCTCATAAACTGTCTGAGTGGTTCAGGGTCGGTGCTAAATGGATTTTCCCAATCCTTAAGTTGACCACCACCTAGCTTATATGCTTGGAGAGGAATGTCTCTACATAATACAAAAAGATCAGGCTCTCTTTTTAATACTTCTCTTGCCGACTCAAAAGGATTAATCCAAGGTAGTCTGTAAAGTATTTCTGCTCTAAGATAATTTCCTATACCGTTAAAGTAAGACTGGTTCATCAGTACTGTGTGTATAGGGTGATTGAATGCAGCTTTATCTAAGTTATGAATAATATTATCAGTAAAGGCATCATATTCAGTTGTAGGATCTGGTCCTCTGTTAGGAGACCAATCATCTACCCATTTCCATTTACCGAATCTACGGACATCAACAAATGATAGCGTAGTCCCATCTTTTTCAAGGAACATAAGATGAGAATGCTTTTTCTCATTTCCTGTATTTGTATGGGCAAAATGACCGCTCATTCCCATTGTCATTAGAAGATGCCGCTTTTCACTAGAATCATTATCGGAAAGTGTAAGCATAAGTTCCTTTCCTCTACTCTCTGCTGAGATCCTAAAGAACTCAAAAGGTACTTCAATATCTTTACCTTTATGAACCGGGTTCTTTTTAATGTTTACAAATTTTAATCCGTTTGCCGATTTGTTAACATAATCGGCGGTTAGTCTAAGTTCAGCTAATTCTGGCATATTTTAACAATTAAATCCTTTAATGTAAATATCTAAGGAGGTTAGTAATTCAGGGGTTCTTACACCGCTCCTACATACGGCGTCTAATGTTTTTTGTTCAGTTTTAAGTATCCAAGCAATTTTAAGATTATCAACTAAGACATCATGTATATTCTTAACTGTAATTTTTTCTAAGTCGTAAAGCTTTTTTGCTATTTGAGATACTGGTACAATATGTTCTTGGTGAAAGATACCATTTTGCCTACCTATATCTCTTAATCCACTTTTATGATTTTGTTCTTTCCACCTTACCCACTGTAGTCTTTCTTCAGCATCAGGTATTTCCATTTTATTTGCTTCATTTAAGGCACCTAAAGAATACATATAAGGTATTCCATGTTGCCTAGGATTATCAGAAGAAAATCTAATTATTCTGGATATAGCATACTTAGTATCTTTATCATCAGGATTTTCATCATACCATTTAAGTAAAGGGTATAAAGTTTCAGCATATAGTTTTATTCTTGGTATCATCCTTTCATCAGTTTTAGAGCATTACGAATATTTCCGTTCACTGCCTGTACAGTCAGACTAAGTTCTTTGGCGATTTCAGAAGTTTTCATTTCATGGCAACCGATACCGAATTTCATTTTGATAATTTCTTGTTGCTTAGGTTTTAGTTTGGTAAGTAAACCGGCAATAGTATGATTCAGATGTGATTCATTATGAGAGGCTTCAATGTGTGGTTGATAAGAACCTTGGTAAGTAGCATCTAATACAGATACCTTAGGTGCTTCTTCGGTAAGATGAGTCTTATGAGCCGGTACTCTGATGGTACGGCTTTTGTTGTTTAGAGCCTGGCGAATTGTTGCCTTGATCCACCATGAGGCGTGAGTGGAGAATTTTGCACCGTTTGATTTTGAAGGGTTCCATTTGTCTCTTGCCTGGCATAATCCAATTGTACCTTCGTGGATTAGATCCTCTAATGATAGCCCCATACCTTGATATTTTTTTGCAAGGTGAACGACCAATCTTAGGTTACCTAATACTGGGTCTTTTGATGTTTTGTAGTCTCCGATTTGTTTGTAGAATGTGTTATCCATGTTTCCGTTTTTATAAATTTGTTATATATAAATATAATAAAAAAAATTGGGAAATAAAAATTTTTCGTAGACTTTTTTCTCTAAAAATGAAAAAAGTTATTAACAATTTGCTAAAGATTACCTGGCTTTAATTTATCGTTATCAATATCTTCTATAAGCCGAGAAATTCTCTCTGCTGCTAAATAAGGGCTTTCTCCATCATTACCTTGTTCCAATAAGTCTAAAATGGAATTAAGATTTTCAATAACTAATCTTTTACTTACTGTAGGATTTTTAGCTTTTGGTATAGAACCTGAATCTATCCAATCCTGTACGGTATTTCTAAAGCTCATAACTTATTTATTATTATATTGATTATTAAAGGAATTGTTTAATGTAATTATAAAATAATAGGTGATAACTATAAAGTGCTTCTATCTCCCCTATTCTGATTCAGATTTAAGTTTATCTATCCACTTAACTGCTCTTTGGCATAATTCAAATTCCTCAGCCTGTTCTACTCTAGGTAGGTTAAGTAATAATGCATCTAAGTAATTATTCTTATCTACATTAATATCTAAGTTTTGAGCTTTCATAAATCCTAATGCTATAACATCAGCACCTTTATCTAAACCATCACACACGCCTTGTACAATTGCAACAGAAACTTCAACAGCTCTATTTCTTGCCTCTTCCTCGAGGTCTTCTAAATTATCGGAATTAAACTCTATCATTGATACCATTTTTAATTTGCAAACATATATGACATCTTTCATATTCTTCATCATCTTGAAAAACTTGAATCATGTTATCCAATAATGTGTTTGCTTCAGTTAAAGTAACGCTTTTAGTTTTCACTAATGATTTGACAGCTAACACAGATTCCTCAATACTTAAATTTTCAAAATCAGCATAAAACTTTTCAGCTTGTTTCTTTGCCCATGTTTTTTGTTCTTCTTCCATATCTGCCATAGCATACATTTTGGCGATTTCATCCATTTCAATGTCATGATCTTGTGGATTAAATCCATCTTCAGGATCTGAATTGTACCAATCGTTTTCCATATTTGTTATTTTATTATTTATTTAAATATAACAAAACTAAAAAAGATCTGAAAGTGAATTCAAATCTTTTTTCAATTATTTTCTAAATTGTATTATTTCCAGAATTTAAGTAATGCTAAAGCCATACCAAACAAAGTTTGTACTACTATCCATACAGTAATTGCTTGGGTCTTAAATGTTTTTAAATCAGAAACATCTTTAACTGTTTGATCTAATTGTGACGGTGAAGCAACTTCATCTACATCTTTTTTCCATCTCCAGAGTTCCTTTGCAAAATCTTCTTTAACCTTCATTTCAGCAATCTCTCTTTTAAGATCTTGTATTTCTACATTAAGATTCATGATACCATCATTTAATCTTTCCAATTCTGCAATGACAAGTTTAGAATATTCATTCCAGCCATTTTGGGAATTATTTGCCGCCATCTATAATAGTTTTAATTTTCTTTATCTTTTGTGCATTTGTTAAACCAGAGTCATGTATAATTCCCTTAACTATTTTATAATCTTTTTTCATGAGAGTATCACGATCAGATAGAGAAGATGCTAATTCCTTTAGCTCTTCTATACATGATGGCTTTTCACTAAATATACATGAATTTTTATCGCTTAACAACATTTTTAGTTTCATTATGGTTTATTTATTCCCTTAACACTAACTGGTTTAGTTTCTGTTTGGCTTTTTTGCCACATTTTTCTTAAGACTTCTTTAGTTTTAGTTATAGGTTTTTGTTTTTTAACCTTTTTATTACAACCGCATCCCATATTTACCATTTATTTTTAGGACAACTTTCAGTTGACCATTGTGCTTTTTTATTTAGATAACAACCACATAGACAACATTTCTTACCACATTTATCATTACATGCAGAGCATATTTCTAATCTCATATCATATTCCCTTTGGTTTACCTGATTACCAATAAAAATATATTTTAATAAAGCTTTTATAAATCTAAATATTCTCATCATTGTTTATTTTATACAGGACCAGATAAATATTGTCGCCATGTTGATAAATTAAAACTCACATGCAGATATCCACTGTGATTAACATTCTCAAGTGTTTCTAAAGTAACCATAACATAATCACAAGCTCCCCATTCCTCACCAAGTTCTCCAGCCGTAAATGCACCACAGACTAGAGTATTCGTCTCATCAACTGTGAAGCCTTTCTTCTCTGTCCACGATGGTGGAGACGCTTTACTATCACATAAATAACCTGATATCCACATTGTACCATTAACTACTGAACCTTTCCCCGGATTAAAACCAACCGAGAAACATATCTGTACTCTATCTCCAGCCCCTGACCAATTTATATCACCTGGTATTTTTATACCGAGCCTAGCTTTTTGGTTTGATTGTAAAGTACTTCCAGTGGCAACATTACCTATAACCCACATAGGAGCAGACCAACCATAAGGGACACTACCTGATCTAGCATCAGATCCACCCCAATAATACTGATTTGCTGATGGTGATTCAATTGAAAACATATGAGCCATTACACCGGTTTGGAAAGGCCCAGTACCACCTCCACCAGAAATTCCTTGTAAACCTTGTACACCTTGTACAGCATTAGCTCCACCAGTACCTTGTGTTCCTAAAATTCCTTTAGTTCCCTGTGATCCTTTTTCTCCATCAGTTCCTTTAGTTCCCTGTGATCCTGTTTGACCTTTAGTTCCTTGTGTACCTTTAGAACCTTGAGTTCCTGTTTGACCTTTAGTTCCTTGTGTACCTTTAGTACCTTGTATACCTCTGATTCCTTGTGTTCCTAAAGTTCCTTGGGTTCCTTTTTCACCTTT